>Ga0209292_1000155_pt1 | contig 96655 bp, 85 predicted proteins | sample GOMGulsemesocosm_2_FD_184634 | JGI IMG/M metagenome (GOLD analysis project Ga0209292, IMG submission 184634) | Methane-oxidizing microbial communities from mesocosms in the Gulf of Mexico - GOM9C Gulf of Mexico (SPAdes) (version 2) | ecosystem: Environmental > Aquatic > Marine > Cold seeps... | reverse complement strand
GCACCAAACTTGCTGCCTCTAATTTAAATTCTTTTGTAAAAGTTCGACGTTTACTAGTCATTTGACACCTCATTTAGATGGTAATAATACCACCTTGAATGGTGTCCGAGATCATTAGACCACTACATAACCATTATCTTCAATCAATGTATTGCCTCTATCCCTTTAACTCACGCTGAGTGGAAAAGAACTTAATCAACTTGGTATAACTCCACGTCTTTATCACCCCCCTTATTTCCTGACTATACTTACCACATCGAAAAAAGCCGACGAAAGACAAAGTTAGGGTAAATAACTATGGGCATACCATATCGTTTTTCTATTATTATCTTACTTTTTTGTACCTGGCAAGTTAGCGCCAATATTAGGTTTACAGGTTACGATATTGAAGATGGTCTATCACAAAATACAGTTAATACCATCATCCAAGATAAATATGGCTTTATGTGGTTTGGTAGCCAAGACGGCCTAAATAGGTTTGACGACTTTGAGTTTGAAACTTTTATCGCCAATGCAAACGACAAAAATGCTTTAAGTAACGATTATATTAATCAGCTCTTTATCGACCAGCAAGGTACACTTTGGATAGCAACCCGTGGTGGCGGCTTAAACAGATTCAACTATGACACTGAAACATTTGAAAGTTTTCTCTATGACAAAGCAGGAAAAAATGAAACCTATCATAGTATTAAACAGATCATTCAAGCCAACCCTACGGAATTATGGCTAGCAACTCACGGTGCAGGAATACAAGTATTTAACTTGCAGAGCCAAACTTTTTCTCCTCTACCCTTAACTCAAACTGATCAGTTGTTTTTTTCAAAAAAAGCAGTCACCTGTTTAATGCTTGATAAGAAAAATAACCTTTGGCTAGGAAGTGAAGTTGATGGTTTATTTAAATACACTATTGATACAAAAACCATTGAAGTGTTCAGCCATAATGAGCAAATATCTAGCAGCTTGTCTGATAATCAAATCACAGATATTTTTCAAGATAAAAGTGATGCTATATGGATAGCTACCTTAAACGGCTTGAATAGGTATCAACCAGCCAGTCTTGATTTTAAACGCTTTATGCATAACGAAAAAGACAACAACTCGCTCAGTCATAATGTCATTAGGGATATAACAGAAGATAAACAGCAGGTGTTATGGTTAGCCACATCTGCTGGCCTCAATAAGCTAAATAAAAACAGAGATACCTTTTACCATTATCAAAACTCCCCCACAGTTAAAGATTCTCTTTCTGGGAATATTGTTTACAGTTTATACCAAGCAAGTGATGGCATTATGTGGGTTGGTCTATTTGCCCATGGTGTCAACAAATTCTACTTAACCCCTCGTCTATTCCAACATATATATAAAGATGACAATACAACTTCATCATTACAGAGTAATGAAATTTGGGGTGTTTTTGAGGATAGTTATGGCGGTATTTGGCTAGCTACCGATGGAGGCGGTTTAAATCATTACGATAGAAAAAGCCAAAAAGTTAAGACTTACCTTCACGATAAACTTAACAATAACTCTATCTCCAGCGACCGAGTATGGGCCATTACTGAAGAAAAACCAGGTGTTCTTTGGGTTGCAACCTATGATGCAGGGTTAAACCTCATAGATACAAGAACAAATAAAGTCGAGCACTTTATGCACGAAAGTGGCAACGATAATAGCTTAATAGATAATAAGGTAATAGCACTATATAAAGATACAGAGCAAAACTTGTGGATAGGCACTAAAAGTGGATTAGATAAATTTAATACCACTACCCGGCAGTTTAGTCACTTTAGTCACAACACTAATGACAATCGTAGTTTGAGCTTCAATTATGTATTGTCGATATTTGAAGACTCTAGAGGGCTAATATGGGTTAGTACCTATGGAGGAGGCCTAAATTATTACGATAAATTAAGCCAGAAATTTACGCGTTATCAACATGACCCTAAAAATAATAATAGTATCGTCAGCAACGCTGTGATGTCTGCATCTGAAGATAGTGAAGGTAATATCTGGATAGCCACACTTAGTGGTCTAAATAAGTTTGATTTTACTCAACAAAAATTCAGCCTTTTTAATAAACAAAACGGCTTGGCTAATGAAACAATTTACTCCGCCATAGAGGGCAATGACAATGCGTTATGGTTTAGTACTAATAGAGGTATATCACGGCTAGACCCTCGAGATAATTCTGTCACTAACTTCTCCTTGGCAGATGGGTTACAGAGCTATGAATTTAACTCTGGAGCCTTTTTAAAGTCATCTACCGGAGAGCTATATTTTGGTGGAATAAACGGCTTTAATGTTTTTAATCCGCAAGACTATCAGCAACAACAACAAGATATAGCTCTCACCATAACTAAAGTACGGCTGTTTAATCAGGCAATTTCAATACCCCCCCCTGGTGATAAAGGCTTCTCTACGGACGATAGTGACTTTCACCTTAACAAAGCAATTTATCTACTCGATGAACTTACTCTAAGCCATAAAGAGACCTTAATTTCTTTCGAATTTTCAACATTAGACTTTTCAGAGGCGAGTAATATCAACTATGAATACAAGCTAGATAATTTGGATGCAGACTGGATAAAAACCAACCATAAATCACGTTTAGCGACCTATACAAATATTCCAGCAGGCAGTTATACCTTGATGTTAAGAGCAAAAAAGCACAATCAAGCCTGGGGAGAAACGGTGACCAAATTATCGATAATTGTAAAACCTGCACCTTGGTTATCATGGTGGGCATATAGCTTATATATATTTACCCTTGTCGGCTTCATTATTTTATTCTTAAACCAGCGCTACCAAGCTTTCTTATTTATTAAAGAAAATGAAGAAAGGCTGACACTATCTTTGTGGGGTAGTAATAGCGAATTGTGGGATTGGCATATTCAGAAAAATTATATCTTTCGATTAAACAGCATAACCAGTAATAAAAATGGCAGACAACCGTTTAGTCTTGAAAACCTAAAAGATACCACCCACCCTGACGATATCGACAAAGTGATTAATGCTTTCAGCCATCATAGGTATAACAAGTCCGCTTTTCTAGATATAACCTATCGTCGGCAAGACAACCAAAATCAATGGCGTTGGTACCGTAGTCGCGCTAAGACCGTTTCACGGGATGAACAAGGGAGTGCCAATAGGATTGTTGGTACTATCGAAGACATAAACCAGCTTATTGAAGCTCAAAATCAGCTACAATATTTAAATGAAGAACTCGAATTAAGAGTAGCAGCAAGAACCGCTGAATTAAGTGATACATTAACAGAATTAACCGCTACACAAGAGCAATTAGTTGAATCAGAAAAAATGGCTTCTTTGGTTAATTTAGTGACTGGGGTTGCTCATGAACTAAATACACCATTAGGCGTAATACTAACAGCCACTTCCCAACTAGAACATAAGCAAATACAACTTTCAGAAAAAATATCACAAAAAACTCTATCCTCCCAGCTACTAAGCGAATACAACAATCACAGTGATGCTTGTATTATGTTAATCAACAGTAATATCAAGAAGTCTATTCATTTAGTAGAAAGCTTTAAGGCACTATCATATTCATCACAAAATGAAGATAAGAAGACAATATCTCTACCGCTATTGTTCGAAAATATAGTTAAAAATTGCGCAAATAGAGCCACAACTAAGGGGGCATTTATCACTATACATTGCCCCCAAAAACTCAATATTATTAGCTATCCACAAATGATTAAGGAAGTATTTAATCAGCTGATAGAAAACTCTTGTTTACATGCTTTTGAAAACCTAACTATTAATCAGGTGCACATTGAAATTAATATCACAGACAAAGCAGATAAAATTCAATTACTTTATCAAGATAATGGCGAAGGGCTATCAGCTGATTTAGTAGGCAGTATATTCGACCCATTCTCTACAACAAAGCGTGGCTCTAACTGCATAGGTTTGGGTATGCCTATTGTCTATAATCAAGTAACTCATAGTTTACAAGGCAGTATCAAGCTAATTAGCGCTGTTAATAGAGGGATTAAACTTGCCATAGTACTACCTAAAAAATAATGACTTAATTAAATAAACGCAATAGTAAATCATAATTTTTTTCTCTATCTAGCGGATAAACCAACGGTTACATTTAATTGCAAATAAGCCTATTTTAACTATTGCATTTTTATGACTTAAGGAGGATTATGAAATTGAAGAAAATGATTACGATAACAAAAGAGGTAATATTATGAAGATTAAAATTTCCGGACACCATGTCGAAATTACTGAAGGTATCAAGCAATCTATCGAAAATAAGTTTGCAAAAATCTCTAAGCATTATCCGTCGATTATGACGCTCAATTCAACCATTACCGTAGAGCCACATCAGCAAAAACTTGAAGTAACTACTTTGTATGAGGGAGAGAAAGTCACAGTAAACGCTTCTGATAAACAACTATATGTCGCCATTGCCAAAGTCGCTAAGAAATTACAAGTAGCCCTTGCTCGTCGCAAAGGTGTGTTATCAGCCAAATTTAACAATAAGTTTGTTGTTCCACAAACAGACCTATATCACTCAGCTTAACTAAGTAGCGGCTAAAAAGGCCAACACAAGTAAAGCGCCTGTTATAACTTAACCGTTAACTGTTTACAGGCAAAAGACTTCAAAAAAATGCGATATCATGTAAGTGATATCGCCTTTTTATTTCTAGCCAAAATGAATGATTCAGCCTCTTTAGCTCTCTTTATTCTACTTCAGCTTAATCTGGTTTTACTTATTCTGGTTCATAATCCAAATTAGCCGATAACCAACGCTCAGCTTGCTCTATAGTCATACCTTTACGGACAGCATAATCAAGCACCTGATCCTTAGCTAGTTTTGCCACCGCAAAGTACTTAGATTCAGGATGAGAGAAATACCAACCACTTACCGCGGCGCCTGGCCACATGGCATAACTTGAAGTTAAGTCCATATCAATATTTTCTTTAACATTAAGTAATTCCCACAATAAACCCTTTTCGGTATGCTCAGGGCAAGCAGGGTAACCCGGAGCCGGACGAATACCTTGATAACTTTCACGAATTAACGCGTCATTATCTAGTGCTTCATCTGCGGCATAACCCCAATATTCTTTACGTACTTTTTCATGTAAATATTCAGCACTAGCCTCTGCTAACCTGTCAGCAACTGCTTTTAATAAAATGGAGTTATACGCATCGTGATCTGCGTCATAAACCTTCACTAAATCTTCAACACCAAATCCTGCTGAAACAGCAAATGCACCAACATAATCTTCAATACCCGATTCAACTGGAGCAACATAGTCTGCTAAACAACGATTAAACTGCCCTGCAGGTTTTTTACTTTGTTGACGTAATTGATGAAGCCTCATTAATTGTTCGCTACGACCTTCATCAGTATAAAGCTGAATATCATCTTGATTACTGTGAGCAGGAAACAAACCAAAAACAGCTCTAGCGCTTATTTTTTTGTTATTAATAACGTCATCAAGCATGGCATTAGCATCATTAAATAAATTTGTTGCTTCAACACCAATCACTTCATGTTTCAAAATAAGCGGATACTTGCCCGATAACTGCCAAGTCATGAAAAATGGCGTCCAATCGATATACTTCCTGACCTCGCTAAGATCTATGTTATCAAGAACCGTAACCCCTAATTTATTTGGTTTTTTCGGCGTATAACCTTCAAAGTTAATTTTAGTGGCATTAGCACGAGCATCCTCAATACTAATTAAACTTGAGCGTGGGCCTTTTTTATAATGGCGTTCACGTACCCGCACATATTCATTTTTAGTATCAGCAAAAAACTTCTCTTTATGTTCACTTGATAACAAGTTACTAACAACTGACACCGCGCGCGAAGCATTAGAAACATACACCACAGGTTCATCATATTGCGGCTCAATTTTAACAGCCGTATGTGCTTTTGATGTGGTAGCTCCACCAATTAATAATGGTAACTTAAGCCCTGTTCGCTTCATTTCTTTAGCAACATGCACCATCTCATCCAGTGATGGTGTAATCAAACCTGATAAGCCTATTATGTCGACGTTCTCTTCTTTGGCGACACGTAAAATGTCATCGCAAGAAACCATCACACCTAGGTCAATAATCTCATAATTATTACATTGCAGTACTACGCCAACAATATTTTTACCTATATCGTGAACGTCACCTTTTACCGTTGCGAGCAACACTTTACCATTGCTACTTACTTCCGTTTTTCCTTCCTCTATGAAAGGGTTTAAATAAGCAACAGCTTGTTTCATGACTCGCGCTGATTTTACCACTTGTGGTAAGAACATTTCACCCGCGCCAAATAAATCACCAACGGTATTCATACCATCCATTAATGGCCCTTCTATAACATCTAAGGGGCGTTCAGCTGCAAGTCGAGCTTCTTCAGTATCTTCAATAATATACTCGTTAATGCCTTTAACTAACGCATGAGAAAGGCGGTCGTTAATAGGTAATTCACGCCAACTTAAATCAGCTTTTGAGGCCTGTCCACCTGCCTGACCATGATACTCTTGGGCGATATCAAGTAAACGTTCGGTGGCCCCGTCATCCTTGTTTTGAATAACATCTTCTACCGCTTGTTTTAACTTTTCAGGCAAATCTGAATAAATAGCTAATTGTCCGGCGTTGACAATTCCCATGTCCATACCATTTTTAATTGCGTAGTATAAAAATACCGCATGAATGGCTTCACGTACCGGATTATTACCACGGAATGAGAATGAAACATTAGAAACACCACCGGAGATCATTGCATAAGGCAGGTTTTTCTTTATATCATCAACCGCTTCGATAAAGTCAACCGCATAGTTATTATGCTCTTCAATACCTGTTGCAACGGCAAATATATTTGGGTCGAAAATAATATCTTCTGGCGGAAAACCAATTTCATCCACTAACATATGATAGGCACGATGGCAAATTTCATATTTACGTTTTCGTGTATCCGCTTGCCCTTCTTCATCAAATGCCATCACAATCATTGCTGCGCCGTAACGGCGTACTAATTCAGCCTGTTTACGAAAGTTCTCTTCACCTTCTTTTAAGCTGATAGAGTTAACAATGCCTTTACCTTGGATACACTTTAAGCCAGCTTCAATGATGTCCCATTTGGAGGAGTCAATCATAATTGGCACTTTGGCAATATCAGGCTCGCCTGCAATAAGATTTAAAAAGCGTACCATAGCTGTTTTTGATTCCAACATGCCTTCATCCATGTTGATATCAATTACCTGTGCGCCGTTCTCTACTTGTTGTAAGGCAACTGCTATTGCTTGATCATAGTTTTCCTCTTTGATCAAACGTTTAAACATCGCCGAGCCAGTAACATTAGTACGCTCACCAACGTTTACAAATAAGGTGTCTTCTTGAATAGTTAATGCTTCTAAACCTGAAAGACGACAAGCAATTTTACGCGGTTCTACTTTGCGAGGCAGAATTTTAGCGACAGTATCGGCCATACCTCTGATATGTTCTGGCGTAGTACCACAGCAGCCTCCAATAATATTTAAGAAGCCTGAACTTGCCCACTCTTCTACATGAGTATTCATGTCAGCTACAGTGAAATCATACTCCCCAAAAGCGTTAGGTAAACCAGCATTAGGATGCGCCGATACAGCCACATCACAAATGCGGCTTAACTCTGCAACATACTGGCGCAGCTCAACAGGACCTAAGGCACAGTTAAGTCCAAAAGAAACAGGTTTAGCATGGCGCAGAGAGTTATAAAACGCTTCAGTGGTTTGCCCTGATAAAGTGCGTCCTGATGCATCAGTAATGGTCCCAGAGATCATTACTGGCAAACGTAATTCAAGCTGCTCAAAAACTTCTTCAACAGCAAATATTGCAGCTTTAGCATTGAGAGTATCAAAAATTGTTTCAATTAAAATGATGTCACTACCGCCTTTAATTAAAGCCGTAGTTGATTCGATATAAGCATCTTTTAATTCATCAAAAGTAACGTTACGAAAAGCAGGATCGTTAACATCAGGTGATATTGAACAAGTTCGGTTAGTTGGCCCTAAAACACCAGCAACAAAACGCGGACGTTCAGGGTTTTTTCTTGTGTATTCATCAGCGGCTTCTCGGGCTATTTGCGCGGCAACTAAGTTTATTTCCGCACTATATTTTTCCATGTCATAATCAGCCATGGCAATAGTTGTAGCATTGAAGGTGTTGGTTTCAAGGATATCAGCGCCCGCTTCAAGGTACTCAAGATGAATAGCTTTAATCACTTCTGGCTGAGTTAGCACTAACATATCGTTATTGCCTTTAACATCACTATGCCAATCAGCAAAGCGCTCACCACGGAAGTCTTGCTCTTCAAACTTGTACGCTTGGATCATGGTACCCATAGCACCATCGAGAATAAGAATGTTTTTAGCAAGTTGCTGTTCAAATAAAGCAAAAGATGGGTGTTTTTTCATTTTAAATCCAGAAGTAACTATTTAAATATTATGGTCATTATCAGTACTTTTAGTACTATTTCATTAGGGTCGAATTAATATGATCGGCATCTAATTGGTATGGCGTTATTTGATAAACATAATAATTTAACCAATTAGTAAAGAGTAAACTCCCATGACTGCGCCAAGAGCCTATTGCCTTATTATTCACATCGTTATCTTGATAATAGTTGATTGGCATCACTGACGTGGCATCTTTTTTACGATCTCTAAGATACTCTTCATGCAATGTAGAAGTATCATACTCAGGATGACCCGTTAGGTATACTTGCCGTTTATTTTTACTCGCCACCAGATAAACTCCTGCATCGGCTGATTCCGCTAAAATATTGAGTTCATCAACGCTTTGATAATCCGCTTGATTAATATAGCCATAACGTGAGTGCGGTACATTAAAACTTTCATCAAAACCACGGGTAAGCGCTTCTCTACTATCCATTGGATAATGCTGATAAACACCGGATAGTTTTTTCTGACGTAAATGACGGTTTAGACCGTAATGATGATATAAAGCCGCATGTGCAGCCCAACACGAAAACATTGTTGAAGTCACATTTTTTTCTGCCCAATCAAATACTTCACAAATTTTATCCCAGTAGCTCACCTCGGCGTAATCCAACAATGCTAAAGGTGCTCCTGTGATAATCAAACCATCGTATTGTTTATGTTTGATATCATCAAATAAACAATAAAAGTTATCGAGGTGTTCTTTTGGTGTGTTCTTAGAGACATTTTTATGAATACGAACAAACTCAACATTAATTTGCAGTGGCGTATTAGATAACATCCGTAATATTTGTACTTCAGTTTCAATTTTATTAGGCATCAAATTCAAGATAGCGACTTGCATGGGCCGAATTTCTTGATTTGCCGCACGGTGTTCTGACATGACAAAGATATTCTCTTTATCTAAGACGGAAAGAGCGGGTAATTGACCGGGAATTTTAATGGGCATGACGCTACCTAACAAAAAAAGCACATAATTATTGATAGTTATAATGTGACTTAGATTGCTAGAGATGTCAACATCTAAACGTATAGACGTCTAAATGATTTTGTTATGTAATATTTACTAACCAAATTCATTTTCTATAAAACTTACCCTTAGTATCTGCTACCAGAATTAATTTCGAATATAGGTAAGTAAGCGGTTGTTTGCTGGCATAGTGGTATCTGATAATAAAGATAAACCAGCATTTACGGCCAAGCGGTTTATGTATTCAAAGTCACGTATACCACTACTTTCATTTCGGTCTTTTAACCACAGATCAAACTGAGCATTACTAGCACTGGTAAATTTTCCTTGATAATTAAATGGTCCATAGATAGACAAAACACCACCTTTAACTAAGCACTGCTTAACGCCAGTAAAAAAGTTATCAACTAATGAACGGCTAACGATATGTAAGGTATTAGCGGTAAATATGCCATCAATACTCCCTTGCATATGAGATTTTTCTAAAGCGTCTTGCCACCATGGTTGAGATAAATCTAACACTATCGGGGCTAGAACATTCCTTAAGCCACTATTATTTACACGATAGTTTATTGATTTATGGTTCTCAATAAGGTCACTTGTTTGCCAGCACAATCGAGGAAGGTGTTCCGCAAAAAAAACACTGTGCTGCCCTGTGCCAGAGCCAATCTCTAATACCCGTTTAGTCTTGGAAAGAGTATTTTTCAATGCCAAAAGGATTGGTTCTTTATTATTTTCACAAGCTTGAGAAAAAGCTATATCCATTATCATTCCTACTGTAATTTAGCTATTAAAGTTTAGGTCTTACACTGCTTTAAATGGCAATGCTTGCTGACATTCCAGCTGGTATTTTTGCATATGTTCACGCTCAAGCAGACAAAAATTTTTCACCGCATCTTTAAATGCCACATGTTTTATCCAGTGATACGAATTCGTTAATATCGGCTCAAAACCTCGCTGAATTTTATGCTCACCTTGTGTGCCAGGATTAAAACATTGTAAGTTATTCTCAATACAAAATGCTATTCCCTGATAATAACAAAGCTCGAAATGTAAATTATTAAAAGACTCTCTACAGCCCCAATACCGACCATAAAGTTGTTTATCATCATAAAAAAACAAAGCACAAGCCACATCTTCATTATTATGGCTAGCAATAATAAGTAGAGTATTTTCTTGTAAATTACTGAATATATTTTGAAAGAAATCAGCATTAAGGTGTGGCTGGTGGCCTTTCTTAAGATAAGTGAGTTGATAGGTTAAATAGAAAAAGTCGATATCTCTAGGAGTAATGTTTTTTCCTTGCAATCGTCTAATGTTAATATCTTGCTGTTTTATCGAAGCTCGCTCTTTGCGGGTGTTTTTTCGTTTACGTGAAGTAAAAGTAGCAAGAAATTCGTCGAAATTTGCATACCCCCGGTTAAACCAATGAAATTGTACCGTATGACGTTGATAAACATCCTCAGGTAGTTTATTAGCTTCGGAAGATTTATTAACGCCTTTTAGCTGTGAACTCTCATCAACTTCAGGACAAAATAAGACATGCCAACTGTTTATTTCGTTTTGTTGACAATGATTAATTAACGACGGAAAAACCTCAAGTAAGCTGAACTTATTTGAAAAGAGTTTACTACTGGACAGCGGAGTAAAAGGGATAGTGGCAACGAGTTTGGGATAATAAGCAATATTATTATCTTCAAATGCTTTAGCCCAATCCCAATCGAAAACATATTCCCCCCAAGAATGCTGTTTAAGGTACAAGGGCATGATGCCTGCAATCATATTATCGCTTTCAATAACCATATGATGAGGCTGCCAACCGCGCACACAAGACACCGATTGACTAACCTCTAATGTTTTAAAGAACTCATAACTTGTCAATGGGCACAAGGAAGTATTTAGCCTGTTCCAATCACCTGCCGTTATTTTTTCAATGCTATCACAAAAAGTTATCTGCACAGTAAAAGGGCTACTTTATTAGTGAATATTAGCCTTTGAAGATAACAGTTTTGGCTAGAAGTTCCTATAAATCCTATCAATACTATTGTGGAAAAACTTCTAATGTTGCATAAAGGCTATGATGATGAATATCAATCCCAGAGCCAGCTTTACCTTTCACATCAATATTTGCTGATAATAAATAAAAGCCTGCTTTCGATAAGGTAAGAGAAAACTGTCCTTGTTCATCTGTTTCAATAATTGTCTCATCTCGCTGGTTTCTATGCCTTGTTGCCCCTTGCACCACTTTAACTTTAGTTGCCTTTTGTAACGGTTTTCCTAAATAAGTAAGCTGAAAGTTTAAGGGTTCATCAACAAAGAGATCGTTTGGATGCGTTTCTCCAGTCAGCTCGAGTCCTTTACCAGTAGACAATAATGCGGTGTGATTTGGCTCGTTAAAACTCACATAAGTTTCTACTCTTGACGCAGTGGTTCTTTTAACAATATTTGTTGCGCCCGTTGGTACTTTGCCTTTATTGCCAAAAAAACGTCCTTTTTTACCGTCAGCTTTAATAAAAGTTGTCATAGGAACATTAGGTTGAACAAGCGCAATACGATAAGTGCCTGATTGCTCAAATCGAGTATCTGCAACAGAAAAGCGTGAAAATGCTTGCCAACTCATCTCACGACTTACACCATCAGGGCTAATAACAATAGGCTGTAGACGTTTAAATAATGGTGCTAATTTTGGCACGACTACACCCATACCATTATCTCCTAAAGGTTTATCACCATGAAAGATGGCATTAGAGATACTGGCAATAAAACTAACTGATTGCGCACCTTCACCAGATAAAATAGTGTGACTTGGTAAAATAAAGCGCTCATGGGCAATTGCTGTAAGTGGTAAAGACAAGGCAAGCGTCAGCGGTAAAATATTCTTAATAAGCTTTGGAACTGATAACATGGATTTTCCTATAATTAATAATGTGAAAGTGCTTTTAATATAAAACAAATAAGCAACTGATAAATAAATTGAATGATCTACAAAGCGCTAAGGCATAACACTAATAACAACCTTACCTAACTCATGTTTACCTAATTTTTCATAATGCTTTGTTTCAGTGGCCCCTAGAGTGATTTTCTGCCTAATAAACTCCCGGCCGCCCTCTTCCCGAACGGCTTCAACATTGAGGAAATATTCTCCTGGACTTAAGTTTAATATCGTTAATTGGTCCTTTGAAATTCTAAGTGTATACGTGCCAGGCTTTCGAGTTGCCCCCGTAACCTGATCATAAGCCGGGGTTTGTTGACGGCCTATTTTTCGCCACCATTGCCTGACATCTTTAAACCAATCTTTTTGTTCATGCCAAAAAGCTAACGTATGCACACCTTTGCGATTCCGAGTCTCTAGCCAAACAGCAACATAAGGTTTATGGTAAGGTTGAGTCTTTATTTTCGGAATTGTGATTTCAACCGATATCTGTTGTGCCTGACTCTTTAAGCTGGTAATTAATAAACAAGTACAAGTTAATATAACTAGTATTGATACATGTATTTTCATTGTTGTTCCTCTGCTTTTATTTTAATAAAGTAGTTTTTTTCTAGTGCTTTATCTACTGTTCCCCTTTAAGCAACTCTGCGCCCCCTTTTAACTTTCTGAGTGTTAACTGATTCGCGGCACCATGAGTAAATAGGCAAACCAAGGGGCAACACTACCTAATAAAAGGTAAATAATGCCCTTAATCCTTCGCTTATTGTTTTGCAATAAAATGACTAAGCCGGTGAGTGAGAAAATCAATATAAGTCCAGCGCTGATATCAATCAGCCACGACCAAAACTTACCGCTGTGCCTGCCTTTATGAAGATCGTTAAGTAACGCTATCACTGAACCGGATTTTTGCTCTATTTCTATTTCACTACTATCAAGATAAACAGTGACAAAGACATAACCGGCAGGAATAGGATAATCGAAGCTAATTTCACCCACGTCTACATCTACGTCAATGCTACGCACCTGTTCAAGGCCAATAAGGTCTTCAATATGTTTTTGTAGGCTAAACAATGCCAACTCGTCATTATTATTAAGTGAGCTCAATAATGACGGCGGTAAAGGCACTATTTTTAGCTGCTGCTCTCCTTCGCTTGAGAACCAAGCAGCATGATTTAACGTGATGCCAGTAAAACAAAAGAATATCAACAAGCTAAATAATGCTGTTGATACATAGATATGTAACCATCTACACAGTGAAAAGAGTCTTTTGGCGAAAGAGGACTTAGTCCAATGCCAATAATTTCTCTCTGCTTTTTTGCGATTTTCTTTAATAGCGTTTTTATTCATTTGCTTCGTTCATTTGAGTAATTCGTTTAGCTAATTTATTTAGGTGTATATTCATCGAGTTAAATCAATTTTTTGTAGATTTTATGGCATACATTTGACGCTGTTTATTACGCATTAATGAGCAGCCATATTACTATGACTGCTCATTAATTTTATTTAAATAACCTAAACTCTGGATAATGAGTACTTAGTATTAATTTAAAAACAACAACTTACGGTTATTAAAAATAAAAGTTACCAGGTTAAATAATAAGTAAGTTTTTACTGTTAATTTTATGCTTAACTTTGTAGTTAATTCTGTGTTTAATTTTAGCTAAACAATTCTATTACCAATAAAAACAACCTTCCTAGAACTGATACGCTATAGTCGCCTTTATATTTCTACCAGGTTCATAATCCATTAAATACAGCTTGCCAAATAGCGGATGAAATGAAGTACCTGTATGTGAAGATTGTGAAGCATAAAACTCATCAAACACGTTATCAATGCCAAAAACCATGCTCAAACCATCGAGTTGCTCTGGCTGCCAGCTGATTGATAGATTATGAACTGCGTAGCTCATTTTTGTGTTATCAAGTGAAGGACCATCAATGGCCAAACCATCTTCAAGATCATCAACCATCAACATATCCCAATGCAAAGCGAGATCTAAGTCTGTGAAGCTATAATCAGCTGAGGCACTTAACGTATCGCCTTGTTGTCGATCAAGTCTTCCACCATCAAGGGACGAGTAATCTTCAAAAGCGCTTAATTCACTTTCCGCAACAGAGTAAGTTAATTGAAGCTTTAAACCATTTAGTGCGTAGCCGGTATACAATTCAAAGCCTTCAATTTCCATATCACCAATGTTATCTTTCCAAGTATCTCTTGGTCCGCCGCCAGGTAGTTGGGCATTATCATATATATAATCATCAATTTGGGTATTAAATAATGTCAGACCCGCAGTAAATGAGTCTGCACCTAAAATATCATCTTCATAAGCAAAAGCTAGCTCATTATTAAAACCTGTTTCTGCTGTGATATTTGCATTGGCACTATCTCTTGAGCCAGCTCCGGTAAATACTTCACCAATTTCAGGACCTTTAAATAGCTGGGTGCTACTCGCTTTAACAATAAAGCTATTGGTAAAAGTGTACTGCGCTGCTAGAGCACCTGAAACTTGAGTAAAACTATCATCAACAACCGCAGATTCAATGTCATAATTGTCATAACGTACACCTGGAATAACCACGAACCCATTACCAAAATCAATTGTATCTTCAATAAAAATAGCACTATTAAATGCTTTTTCGTTTGATGTACTTACCTTGCCACTTATCAACTTTGCTTGATATTTGGTTTTATATTGCACTACATCCAAACCATAAGTCAGCTCGTGTTCAATCGTGCTGCCAAGCAGAGAATTACCTAGGATGTGTATGCCTGAATTTGTCGCTGTACCTGTAATATCACCAGCCCAGCCAGCAAACTTAGGATTTTGTGCATAACCGCTTTCATCACGGTTTAACTCACTCTCATTGGCAAAAACAGCCGCTCTTATACTTGAGCTTTCACCCCAATTAGCATCGTAGTTTAGGGTAACTGTTTCTCGAGTAAATTCTGTCGGCCATAATAAAGGCACCTTTAATGACTCAGTAATTGCAGTATCTGTCGCTAATCCCATGTCAGGTCGGTAGCTGTAATCACCTTTATCTTGGTACGATTCATAACCCACTTCAAAACGTTGATCAGTATCAAAATCCCAGCCAAACTTAATTAGCGTGTCATTTACTTCCCCTTCAAGACCTGCCACTTCTCCATAAGTACCTGCCACTTCGTTACCATCAGCATCAAGTATTTTATCGCCACCTACAGTGTAATTATCTTTATCTACAAAGTTGTAATAAGCTAAAAAGTCAAAGCTATCACTTAATTGGCCGTAACCCGTTAATGAAAAACCCGAAGATGAGTTATCACCGTAACTGCCTTGTACACGCCCGCCAAAAGTCTCACCTTCATTTAGTAAGTCTTTTGCTTCTTTGGTTTCAAAATGCACCGCACCACCAAGGCCGCCATTAATAACTGAATTACTACCAACCTCAATATCTACAGATTTAAGAATATCAGCATGTATTTGTAAATTACCCATATGGTGATACATGTAGGTATTTTGATTAGCACCATCTATAGTTATCTTTAAGTCTTTATCATCCATACTACGGATAGTAATGCGCTGATTTAGGGAATGAGCTCCGCCAACATCAACACCAGGTATAGTGCGTAATAAATCACTGATATGATCAGCCTGCTTAGTTTCAATAGCAGATCCCCCCATATAGACTGATGAAGATTTAACTTCTGTTCCCCATACTTGCACTCGTTCAATAGCAGATGTTTCATCATGACTATTGGTGTCTGAAGAGGATTTTTGTTCGTTTGCATAAATAGCTTGGCTCGCGAAAAGGCTAGTTATTGCTAAGGCAATAGCACATTTAGCAAAAGGTGTGCAGTTCATAGTTTTTCCTTGGTAATGTATCTAAAATGACACTAGTTAACTGATAATAATTCTCATTATTATACAAAGTTGTTATGCTAGGTAACTCATTAATGATTTTGCTTAAACGTCAATTTATGATGCTAGATCGCCAAACGAAGGAAGTAAGATGAAAGTTAACCACTGTGACAATGATTTACCGATAGAAAACTTTCCCCTTACTCCTTCACCAATAAATATCAATAACAAAGCTTTTACTGGTTTAATTTCATCCTTAGGATTTACCAATAAACTGGTGATAAGTGATAATAAAAGTGCAGTGATGAACGGGCATTTTTTTCATGATGAGCTATTATCTGGGCTCAGTATTCATGGCTGCGATGTTATAGAGTCTAATGATGCAATCAGCTCTACTCAAATTCCCGCCAGCTTAAGCTTCAATATATTACTTCATGGCAGCCTAAGCTTCTGTTTAGGTAACAAAGCTTATGAACTCAATACCGACAACCTATTGAGTACAAACACATACGAGCTAACAAATAAGAATAGCTCTGCGGTTTGCGCGGTCGGTGTATTAGCTAAAAGTGATTTGTTAAGTAGAAAAATAATAAAGGGACAAGCAGTTAAGAAGGTAAATTTATTTATTAAGCGATCATGGTTAGAAAAGCGTTGTACCGATACTCAAAGCAAAACGTTACTTAATAAACTCTTTAGTCATCATGGCGCACTTTATCAATGGCAAGACAATGCCGAGCTGAGTCAAATTGCCCAACAGTTATTAAGCTTACCTACTCAGAATTCCTTACAAGTAAATGTACTTAAAGAACAAATAGCCTATACCTTGTTAACACATTTATTATTAGCGCTTACTGATAAAGTTGAAAAACCTACTCAACCCAATCATGAAAATGCGCCATTACTTGCCATAGCAGAGAAGAAGCAACTAAGAAAAAAGAAGAACATTGAACGCTATATAGATAAAACTCTAGAATCCGAGTTAACTGTACCTGAGATTGCAGAAAAATTTGGCTTAAGTGTGTCAAGTTTGCAAAGGTACTTTAAGCAAACCTACCAACAAACCGTCCATGAGTATATAAGAGGTAAAAGGCTAGAAAAAGCTAAAGTATCTATAACAATACAAGCACTAAGCATCAGTGAAGCAGGATTTAAGGCGGGTTATAATCATGTTTCAAACTTCACCTCAGCTTTTAAGAAACAATTTGGCATAACACCAGCCAGCCTATTAAGAAAACACCAGCTTTAGGACTAAGGCAGTATAGTAAGAACACATAAATTAAAAAATTAGTGTAAAAATCGGTTACCGCCTAGGATAACCACACTTTCCTATTAATGTAGATAACCTGAACTCTGGATAATGAGTATTTGATATTGAATTAAAAACAACAGCTTACGGTTATTAAAAATAAAAGTTACCGGGTTAAATAGCGATATGCTCTCTCAATGTTTCAATTTATTCGATTATCAAGGCAAAACGTTTATGAATAACAGGTTATTTATCGACGTTTTAACGCTGAGAATAGGGTAAAGGGGAATATTGAGCAAATGCTACTTATCCAGAGTTCAGGTTAGATACTAATTAACTTCATCAAACTTTAAACTTCGATGTGGTTTCTTGAAGTTGAGCTGAGTTAGTATCAAGCATCAAAGCAACTTGTCCAATTTCTTCAATTGAGCACTGGGTTGCCCCGAAACTACCATGCATTTGCTCAATATTATTAACAACAACTTCAGCAACACTCGATTGTTCCTCTGTCGCTGTTGCAATCTGACTATTCATCGAGCTTATATGTCCAATTTGATCTTTAATTTTTGTTAAGGACTTATCCACTTCTAAAGAAATTTTTTCATTATTTTCTGCTTTTTCACTAGCGAGTTCCATCGTCATCACGGATTTATCTGCCGCGGATATTAATTTATCTAATAAACCTCGAATTTCTGTAGTTGATAATGCTGTTCGAGAAGCAAGGTTCCTAACTTCGTCAGCGACTACAGCAAAACCTCGGCCTTGCTCTCCAGCTCTTGCCGCTTCTATTGCAGCATTTAATGCCAGTAAATTAGTTTGTTCGGCGATACCATTAATGACATCAAGAATTTTATTCATATTTTGTGAGTCTCTCGCTAACTGATCAATAACATTAGAAGCATTACTAATTTCCCCTGCTAACGCTGTTGATACGGATAAAGATCTCTGCACATTTTTCATGCCCAAGTTTACTTCAGATTCGCCTTCATCGGCGGCGGTTGCGGCTTCTGATGCAGACTTAGCAATATCAGTAACGCTGTGTTGCATTTCAATCATTGACTGCTTAGTTACCTCAGCAACATCTGCTTGCTCTTGCACATTCTCATTTACATCACGTACTTTTTCCGTCAGCTGTTCTGCACTTCGAGTTAATGGCGGCACGGTATCAATCACTTCTTTTACGATACTTCTTAAAAATTGGGTAAAGGCATTGAAGTTTTGTGCAACACTACCAAGCTCATCTTGGCTAACAACATGAATTGTATTCGTTAAATCTCCTCCGCCGAGAGCTAACTCCTGTAAAGATGAATCAATTATGACTACCGATTGGCTAACAGAACGAGCAATAATAACACTAAGAAAAGACATAACAATTAAGAGAGAAATACCAAGAATAATACTCAAGTCTCTCGAGTCATTTGCATTACTAATAGTTTTTTTAATCAAAGCAGTAAATAAGCTAGATGCTCTTTCTTTATCTTGTTTTAAGTTTTTTTCAACCAATTCGAATAACTGGGTTTTCTCTTCGATTTTAGGTTTTGCTGCTTGAAAGTCTATCTCTTCATTAATAAAAGCTAATGAAATGTCTCTACTAATTTGGTTATACCTTTTACTGTCTTTCAGTATCATATTAATTTTTGAGAATTCATTATCTAAAGACGATATTCGAGTAAAGTTCTCCGATAAACTGCCAAATAACACTTCAGCTTGCTCAACTAAATCTTCATCCCCAAAGGAAACGCTTTGACTATACATCTCATCAATACGCTGCCAGCGGGTGACATTTTCACTGGTTAAATTAACTAAATGGATAGTCGTATTTTCGATCGTATTTAATAAGCGCTGATTTGTAGATATCGCATTTATATTAATAATTAAATTAACAATAAAGCTTAATATTGCAATCGCTAATATCGCCAAAATTTTATAAAAGATAGGAAGTTTTTTAAAAAAACTCATATAGACCTCGAAGCCTAAGTTGGCTAGTTTAGCTTAATAATATAGTCACTAAAGTAAGGGGTAATTAGTGACTAACACTCTTTAACACTGATATAACTATGGGCTGCTGATTATTTAGGGGGTAAGCCTTCTTCGCTTACTTCAAAGGGAGTAAAGTGTTTTACTCCCACCTAGTCATGCTAAGTAACACTACTCAACAAAGAATAAATGCTTTGAATCGAATCCTTCAGATAGTGTTCTCTGTAAAATATCGAAAGTTCAACCGCCCCTAGTAATTATGCACAACTTTAACTTCACTATTAACATCGTTAACGTTTACAAAACCGATAGCTTTTGGATCTTTTTTTATCGCTGCAATTATATCTGCCGCGCTATCGAGCTCTGTTGCTGGGGTTCCTTTCCCTGTAAAGGCAAGCTTTGACCAATAAGATTTAAATTGACTATTCGATTTTTTCAAAGCCTTTTGGCGAAAGTACTCAGTATCCTCTGTACTGTTAGGCAAGGTATATACTTTAACCTTAGCACCGCTGGGAAACGCTTTTGCTTTACCTAGGTATATTTTTTTTATAAGCTTTTCATTAATGTCATCGCTATTAGCTGAGTTAACAATAACAGCAACTTCTGCAAATGCATTTTGACTCAGTGTCAGCACTATAATAGCTAATATTTTATTAAAAGAGTTCATCTTCAAGTTCCTTAAAAAACGAGATCTACGCCAAAAGAAAGTGATTTGCTGTCACCTGCTACGGCAAAGTCATGCGAATTATCTTTTACATCATCATATTGGACTTTAAATGCGGCAGAGTCATGAAAATCCCAACGAAGCCCCACAGAAGTTGTATTATGGTTTTCCCCATCAACAACTCCATCACCTTTTTGCTTCATACTAGAGTAAGCAATGTAAGGGGTGAAAGTACTTACCCGGTAACCGAATGTCACCATATTGGTATCTAAATTCCCATCGAACTCTAAATCTAAACGGTTAATTTCACTTAATACAAACCAATCATCAAAATCTACGTTAAAAGCTGCACCAAAAAATTTACCATTTCTGCTATCCTCCCCTCCCCACATGGTCTGTTCTCCACCAATGTATCGCTGATTTGTATACTGCATATAGGTAAAACGTGTTTCAAACCAGTCTTTACTTAGGTTAACCACCCCACCTAACATGTCCTTCCATATTTCTCTGGTTTTATCTCCAAAAAAGAAATCACCTAATAACTTATTATCATCATCATCTTCTTTACCTGCATAAACATTTGTAGCAAGCGACCAGTCACCAACATCTGTGCTATACATAACATTGATGCCGTCATAGTTAAATATTTGCCATGTATAGTTATCTGCAGGCGCTCTCATCCAGACATACGCGTAACCGACATCATAGAAGTCTGAATAATAAAAAAGCGGTAGGCGCTTTCTTCCTGCTTGAATTGTCCAATTTTCATTTATTTCATAAGAAAGATAAGCCCACTCAAATTCTGGAGCGTAATCTTCTGCTCCTCGCCCAACAAGTTGAGCAATAGCCGTTAATCCCTCACTGAGATCCGCTGTTATTTGTAAACCAAATAAACTTTCAGGCGCCATATCCCATTCTTCAGTATAAGCAGAAACTATAGGGTAATCCGCAAGAAAAGTTGGTGGAACGTCATAATGTTCAACCCCTGTACCGCTTAATACCTTACCGACATTAATACTAGAAAAACCAGAAAAATTAACTTCAGCCTGGCTAAACATACTTATTAAGCATGTAGCAGCTGTTGCTAATTTGACACATGAAATACATTTCATAACATTCTCTCTTAATGATTTATTGATTTAAGTGAATTAAATAAAATATGAGTAAGTACGAAAACAACCGGATGGTTTGTTATCGTTAATATCACTTTTTCGCGAATGAAACTTAAAGAACTAAATTAAGGTAAACCTTAATAGTTAAGTTGAAAGTATTAATAAATTCAAGGAAGTAAATTAAAACAGCTATAAATAGCTTAGTAGATGTCTTTTAATTGGTTTAACTTAGATGAAATAGCTGTAGAGGTATTGCTTGTGGTAATGCAAAGTTTGATACTTTAACGCTTGTTCGAATAGGGCTTCATTTAAATAGCTATAGATTTTAATTAAGGCAAGGGCTGCTTACCTTAATTAAATAGGATAATAAGCTTTAGTCTTTAAAATTAGTGAATTGAAACGATTGCTCTAGCTCAGCAGTACGCACTAATTGCATAACCGCTTGTAGCTCATCTCGCTTTTTACCGGTAACACGTACTTGCTCACCTTGAATAGCTGCTTGTACTTTTAATTTTTCAGCTTTGATAAGCTTAACAACTTTTTTAGCCATATCCTGCTCAATACCTTCTTTAAAGGTAACTTGCTGGCTCCAGTTTCTACCTGTAGCACTAGCATCTCCAACGTTCATAGCTTTAGCGTCAACATTACGTTTAGTTAACTGACTACGCAACATGTCACACATTTGCTTTAATTGAAAATCTCCCTCTGCTTTTAAAATAACATTGGGCTTTTTCCACTCAAAACTTGCTTCCACACCTCGAAAATCAAAACGCGTAGTAACTTCACGGTTCGCGTTGTCGACAGCATTTCTAACTTCTTCTAAATTAGTTTCTGATACGATATCCATTGATGGCATAATTTTTCTCTATTAAAGGTGAGTTTACTCAATGTTCGCTATTATACCTTTGCAATTAAAGCACGCAACTAAAGTGGTATATCAAACAAACAAGAAAGCTTAGTAGCAGCCTTCAATGAGAGATCTAGGGGAAATCATGCTATTATCGAAGTACTTACTTATTTAGTTGTAGATTTTTAGTGAAAGCTCGCCAACATTATTACTTTTTTATTACGGTAATTATCATATCAATATTACTGCTCTTTGCTCATGAATTTCTCCCCAACTCAATAAGAAAACATATTTTTCAATTTCCTGAAATTGATACTATAGGACACTTAACAAGCTTTTTTATTCTCACTTGGGTATGCCACTCAGTTATCAAGTTATCTTTGCAACTTTGTATACCTTTGCTTATTTTATATGGTGCTTTAACAGAGATTGGGCAATCGTTTCTTGGTTATAGGAGTGGTGAGTTTGGTGACTTTATTGCTGACGTTATTGGCATAAGTTTATTTGTATTGGCAAAATGGCTTTATTGCAATTTTTTCCACAAACAGGCCTACAAAAAATAAGTATTCAGCCTTGCTAATATCCCTGTTGATAACAAAATGGTAAAGACTCCATGTGTAATAAACTAGAAAATATTGTTGTTATTGGTCAAGGCGCTATAGGCTTGCTTTGGTATCATCATTTATCTCAAGCGAGTATAAAAAGTATCATTAACGCTAACGTTAGCTTACTTGCTTCCAATCAAAGTCAGCTTAGTAGCAACCAGCTAAAATCAGCACAATATCAGTTTACCGCTTATCAGCATGAAAAAAACAATGTCTATCCGATAACTTATACAAAAACTGACGATATAAAAAAAGCCAATATCATTATGTTATGTGTAAAGTCTTACCATATTGCTAGCGCGTTACAATCTATTGCTAAATATGTTGACCCTGAGTGTAAAGTAGTACTCGCCCACAACGGTATGGGTACCGCTGAAGAAGTTATGAAAATCTTACCAAGCACACAACCTATATTAGCTATGTTAACCACTCATGGCAGCTTACGTATTACTTCGCTAAAAATAGAACATACTGGACTTGGGCATAGTGATATCGGTTTATTAGCTGGTGAGTTAAGCGGTAAGCAACAAAGGCAACTTAGCAAGCAACTTAATAAAGCACTTCCAACAGTCACTCTGCATAAAAGTATTATTGAAAAGCAGTGGCTAAAATTAGCAATAAATTGTGTAATTAATCCTATCACGGCAATTAATGATATTGATAATGGTGCTGTAAATGACGATAAATATTCTGCTCAAATCAATCGACTTTTAACTGAAATTGCAGTAATAAGCCAAAAGGAAAACATAAATATAAATCTAACCACTTTACAAAAAATGGTTACTAAAGTTGCCCGAGCAACAGCAAAAAACTGCTCTTCTATGCGTTGTGATGTGTTGGCAGGCAAGTCAACTGAAATAGATTATATAAACGGTTATATCCACCGTTTAGGTCAACAGTATGACATTGCCACGCCTGAAAACACTCGACTATGGCAACAAGTACAAAACCTTAATAGCTCATTAAATTAAACTCGATAGCACTAATAAGCTTAGGGTTAAGGGTTAAGGCTTAAACCTTAACCGCTTAAGGGCGATAAACTTTAACGTTTTTAAAGCCGTTATCAAGTAAATACAATGCTTGCAATTTACTCATCACACCATGGTCACAATATAACAAGTATTCTTTTGTCATATCTAGATCTCCAAACTGTGTAGATAACTTATAAAACGGAATATGTTTGACTTCTACACTGCCCAAATCTAAAGGCTTATCTTCTTCTTCTTCCGGACTACGAATGTCGACAATAACAGCATTATCAGGAATGTTTTCAACCAAATCTACAGCGTTAATTTCCTCTTCTGTTTCTTTGCCTATATCTCGAATATCATAAACGCGCGTTTCACTAACCACCTTGTCTAAAACATCAAAATCAAAGTTGCCTTCTTCTTCTTCAACTTTTGATAACACGGCTTTAACCGTAGGTTTCTTTGAGATAACACCACAATATTCAGGAATAGTTTTTGAAAAATCTTCAGTACCAATTTTACGTGCTATATCAATAATATCTTGTTTATCGTAAGCAGCTAAGGGACGTAAAATTAATGTATCTGTTACTCGGTTAATTACGTTTAAGTTGGTTAAGGTTTGACTAGAGACTTGACCTAAGCTTTCACCTGTTACCAAGGCTTGAATTTTTCCTCGTTCAGCTATTTTAGTTGCCGCTCGTATCATCATTCGTTTTAACACGACACCCATTTGGCTGTTCTCAACATTTTCTAATATTTCAGCCACAACGGGTTCAAAATCAACTGCAAAGAACTTAACTTTATGTGATGCACCAAATTTGTTCCATAAATAATAACTTATTTGCTTAACTCCAACTTCATGAGCTGAACCACCAAGATTAAAGAAACAATAATGTGTACGTGCTCCTTTTTTAATCATCTGGTAACTCGAAACACCTGAGTCAAACCCACCTGACATAAGAGATAACACATCTTCTTGAGTAGCTATTGGGAAGCCACCAAGGCCTATGTGGCGTTCGGTTACAATAAATAAGTCTTTGTTTTTAATTTCTAAATGAATAGTAACATCTGGATTTTTTAACTTAACTTTTGCACTTTCAACATTTTGATTTAAACCACCACCAACATACTGTTCAACTTTTAGAGAGTTAAAATCATGGCTTCCGGTACGTTTAGCACGTACACAAAATGTTTTGTTTTCAATAAACTTAGCATGAACAGCTAATGTTTTTTCAAATATATCATGTACATCAACAAACTCTGATTGTTGCACTTCTAAAAACATTGGTACACCCGGAATGCACTTTAAAGCTTCAACTAGGCGCTCTCTATTTTCAGGGGAATTGTCTTTAGTATTAACTTCAATATTATCCCAGTTCATACGTGTAGTGACTTGCTCGTCTATACGGCGTAAAACATTCTTAATACTAGACTCTAATATTTTGGTAAAACGTTTACGAACAGGGCGAGATTTGATGGTGATCTCAGATTGAAGCTTTACGATAAATTTCATCGGTTATAACCTAAAAAAGACAAAAAAATAATGGCGCGGATTGTACACTATCTATCAGTCTTTTTTAAGCTTTTACCATTAAGTTAGTAATTATTCGCTAAAGCATTGCTTTCTAATCTTTTGTAATACCTATTCGCTCGGTTTCTTTTGCTTTACCTGGATTAATAGCAATTTCTACACGACGATTTCGACGACGGTTAAGATTGAAATAGTTGCATTGGTATTAGTTAGCCCACACATTGCCAGCTACTCTTTGGTAATACCTATTCGCTCGGTTTCTTTTGCTTTACCTTGATTAATAGCAATTTCAACACGACGTTTTCGACGACGGCTATGATTGAAATAGTTGCATTGGTATTAGTTAGCCCACACATTGCCAGCTACTCTTTGGTAATACCTATTCGCTCGGTTTCTTTTGCTTTACCTTGATTAATAGCAATTTCAACACGACGATTTCGACGACGGCTATGATTGAAATAGTTGCATTGGTATTAGTTAGCCCACACATTGCCAGTTACTCTTTGGTAATACCTATTCGCTCGGTTTCTTTTGCTTTACCTTGATTAATAGCAATTTCAACACGACGATTTCGACGACGGCTATGATTGAAATAGTTGCATTGGTATTAGGTAGCTCACACATTGCCAGCTACTCTTGGGTAATACCTATTCGCTCGGTTTCTTTTGCTTTACCTTGATTAATAGCAATTTCAACACGACGATTTCGACGACGGCTATGATTGAAATAGTTGCATTGGTATTAGGTAGCTCACACATTTCCAGCTACTCTTTGGTAATACCTATTCGCTCGGTTTCTTTTGCTTTACCTTGATTAATAGCAATTTCAACACGACGATTTCGACGACGGCTATGATTGAAATAGTTGCATTGGTATTATTTAGCCCACACATTGCCAGCTACTCTTTGGTAATACCTATTCGCTCGGTTTCTTTTGCTTTACCTTGATTAATAGCAATTTCAACACGACGATTTCGACGACGGTTAAGAGCATTGGTATTGGGTACTAAAGGTCGGGTATCGGCGTGGCCTGCAACCACTAAACGTGTAGGGTCAAAACCTGACACTTCAACTAACACATGCGCAATAGCTACCGCTCGTTTACTCGACAAGTCCCAGTTAGAGCTAAATAATTCGGAGTCTACGCCACGATTATCAGTATTACCTGAAACCATTATTTCTCCTGGCACAGTATTAAGTAACTCTCCTATTTCTTGGATAATAGGTCTAAATTTTGGTTGTAAAAAAGCAGAGCCTGAAGGAAAAGAGCCATTTTCTCGAATACGAATAATTACCTGCTGCCCTAATGACTCTAATTCAATCGCGCCATCTTGAATTTGTTGCTCAAGTTGCTCTGCGATTTTCTTCACTAGCTCATTGACCTGCTCTTGTGCCGCTTCTTCCATATCTTGCTTGGCTTGATCTAGTGCTTGTTGTGAAAGTGCATCTTCAGTATTTTGTGATTGACCACCACGTTCAGTACCACGTTGCTCTTGTCGGCCACCAGCAGATGTTTCGTCACCCGCTTGAAATTCAAGCATTTGCTGCGTCATTTCCATCGTTTGCTGCTGAATTACTTCAATAGGTGTGGGCTCTGGTTTTCCGGGGCGGAATTCTTGCGCAATAATACTGGTACCTTTGGGGATGTCTTTTACTTCAATTTTGTTTTGCACACCAAAAGCAAATTTCATCGAACCCGCTATTTGTTTGAATTTTAAAACATCCATTTCAGAAAAAGATAACAGCAGTACAAAAAAGCACATTAACAGAGACATTAGGTCAGCAAATGTGCCCATCCATGCAGGTAATCCTGGAGGTGGGCACTTACATTTTTCTTCAGACATAAGCTTCTCCGGCTACTCTTCCGTTGTATCTACTTTTCTTTTACCTTCAGCTAAATAGTTTCTTAATAAGCCTTCAATAACACGGGGGTTTTGACCATCTTGAATGCCAAGCACAGCATCGAGCACTAGCTCTTGGTTCATTTTCTCTTCAGCCATACGTAGTTTAAGCTTTGAAGCGATAGGAATAGCAATTACATTGGCTAAGAAGGCTCCATAGAGAGTTGTTAATAACGCAACAGCCATTGCAGGGCCAATAGATTTAGGGTCATCCATATTTGATAACATCGCAACTAAGCCAATAAGTGTGCCTATCATCCCCATTGCAGGCGCAACGTCAGCAAGGGCCATCATCATATCGGAGCCGGTTTCGTGACGTTCGGTTGTTAGGTTAATATCCTTTTGTAGCGTTGCTCGTACAACATCAGCATCATGACCATCAACCAGCATATCGACACCTTTTTGCATAAAGGCATTTGTTATTTCCGCTTCTTCTAAGGCTAAAAAGCCACCTTTACGAGCGGCATCAGCCATATCAACAGCTTTTTCAATTAATTCTTCAGGCTTTTCTAATTTGAACATAAAGGCTTTACCAATTATTTTCCCCATGCCAAAAAATTGCCCTAAATTATAGTTAGATAAGACAATGAAAATAGAGCCACCAAAAACAATAATAACTGACTGAGTATCTGCGAACATCATAATGTCGCCTGATAATACCATCGCCATAATCAACAAACCGATGGCACCTAAAATACCAATTAACGTAGCTAAATCCACAGAGTTCTCCTAAACAACCAATTTTCTGAACTTCAAAACCAGACTTCAATAAAAGAATAGTACATTATGTGAAAACTATTCGCTAATATCTGACGAATAGTTCACGAATAATTAAAGTCGCATATAAGTATATTATCGCCCGTAGTGTCAATAACTTAACACTAATGATAAAATATTTTTCGAACAATATTTGCGGTAGGTCAATTGACCCACGGTTCAAGCTAGGGTAAGTTTGCCGCAATTAACCAATAGTAACCTGCTTAGAGATAAAACCATGGCTAAAAAGAAATTAGAAAACCTCTCTTTTGAGGAGTCTTTAAATGAGCTTGACACTATAGTGCAAAGTTTAGAGCAAGGTGAATTAAGTCTAGAAGAGTCGATGGCGCTTTTTGAGCGTGGCTTAAACCTCAGTCAACTAAGTCAGGTAAAATTACAAGCAGCCGAGCAAAAAGTTCAAATACTGCTAGAAAAAAATGGTGCGACTCAGTTAACTGACTTTGACAGTAGCACAGGCGAAAGTTAATGACGACATTAACTTCCTATGAACATTATCAACAGCGTATCAATGCTTTTTTAGCCTCTCAGCTTGATGAACTCCCTCTCAATGATCCTAAGTTACTTGAAGCCATGCGTTACGGACTGCTTATCGGTGGCAAGCGAATGCGTCCTTATTTAGCTTACATTACCGGTGAAGCAATAGCCGCTAATTTAAATGATATTGATGCCGTAGCTGGAGCACTCGAATGTATTCATGCCTACTCTCTTTTACATGACGATCTGCCTGCAATGGATGATGACGACTTAAGGCGTGGTAAGCCGACATGTCATAAAGCTTTTGATGAAGCGACAGCTATTTTAGCTGGTGATGCTTTACAAACAATGGCTTTTGATATTTTAGCAAACCATACATTTTCAGATGGTAAAAATTCGTCTTCATCACAGGTCAAAGTAGCACTTATTCAGCAATTAGTGCGTGCTTCAGGTTATCAAGGCATGTGTGGTGGTCAAGCTCTTGATTTAGCAGCAACGGACAAATCGATTCCACTAGATGAATTAGAAATTTTACACTCTCTTAAAACAGGCGCTTTGTTAAAAGCCTCAGTATTAATGCCAACGATTTGTAGTGAGCAAGTTACTATTGAGCACAAAAGAATATTAGCTGACTACGCACAACTTATTGGCCTAGCATACCAGGTACAAGATGATATTATTGACTTAACATCAACTGAAGAAGAGCTAGGTAAACCTGTAGGCTCTGATCTTGCCGCGAATAAAAGTACCTACCCTGCGCTTCTCGGTTTAGTTGGTGCGCAAGACAAAGCCGAAAACTTATTACAACAAGCGCTTCAAGCTTTGGCTAGATTACCTTACAATACCCAATCTTTAGCAGATTTTGCTACTTTTATTGTTAAGCGCAGCCATTAAAATAGATGAGTTGTGAAAAACTGTAATTAAATCATTAACTGTACATAAAATTAATACCAATAGACAAACTATGACTACAAACCTTACTGACTACCCATTGCTTTCTCAAATTAATATACCAGAAGACTTGCGCCATATGCCGCAAGAAAAGCTGACCCGTGTAAGTAATGAACTACGTAGTTTCTTATTAAATTCAGTGAGTAAAAGTAGCGGACATTTTGCATCTGGCTTAGGCACAATTGAACTTACCGTTGCCTTACATTATGTCTATAAAACGCCGTTTGATCACTTGATTTGGGATGTTGGTCATCAAGCCTATCCTCATAAAATATTAACAGGTCGCCGTGACCAGTTACATACTATTAGGCAAAAAGATGGTTTACACCCTTTTCCTTGGCGTGAGGAAAGTGAATATGACGTATTAAGTGTTGGCCACTCAAGCACCTCTATTTCTGCAGCGTTAGGTTTATCTGTCGCGGCTGAGAAAGAAGGTCAAAACCGTAAAACTGTTGCGGTAATTGGTGATGGTGCAATGACTGCTGGTATGGCTTTTGAAGCATTAAATCATGCCGGTGATATCAATAGAGATATGTTAATTATCTTGAATGATAATGAAATGTCTATTTCGCAAAATGTTGGCGCGCTAAACAACCATTTAGCAAAAATGCTTTCTGGCAGCTTTTATACTGGTTTACGTGAAGGTGGTAAAAAGATTCTCGGAAATATCCCGCCTATTAAAGAGCTCGCAAGTCGCGCTGAAGAGCACCTTAAAGGCATGGTTGTGCCAAGTACTTTTTTCGAAGAATTGGGTTTCAATTATATTGGTCCTATTGATGGCCATGATGTAAATGGCTTAGTTGATACTATTAGCAATATGCGTAATCTAAAAGGCCCACAGTTACTCCATATTGCAACTAAAAAAGGTAAAGGTTATCAAGCCGCCGAGCAAGACCCTATTAAATATCATGCCGTGCCTAAGTTCAATCCAGAAGAGACTAACCTCCCTAAAGCAAAACCTAGCTTACCTAGTTACTCAAAAATATTTGGTGATTGGTTATGTAAAACGGCGGAAGTAGATAGTAAGTTAGTGGCAGTTACTCCAGCCATGGCGGAAGGTTCAGGTATGGTTGAATTTAGTAAACGTTTCCCTGAGCAATACTTTGACGTAGCAATAGCAGAACAACACGCTGTAACGTATGCTGCTGGCCTTGCTATTGGTGGTCAAAAACCAGTTGTAGCAATTTACTCTAGTTTTTTACAACGTGGTTATGACCAATTTATTCACGATGTAGCCATACAAAATTTACCGGTAATGTTTGCTGTTGACCGAGCAGGTATAGTTGGCGCAGATGGCGCTACCCATCAAGGTGTCTTTGACTTAAGCTTTTTACGCTGTATTCCAAATACCGTCATTATGGCACCTTCAAATGAGCGTGAATGTCAATTAATGTTAAATACTGGCCATCAATTAAATGGCCCAAGTGTTGTCCGATACCCTCGAGGTAGTGGTACAGGTGAAACGTTACCAAGTGTTGATGAAACAATTGAGTTAGGAAAAGGTATCACAATTCTAGAAAGTAAAACTCTACAAGGTGAACAAAAAGAAAACAGGTCAATTGCTATTTTAAGCTTTGGTACTATGTTAACTGAAGCTAAGAAGGCCGCATTAGAACTTAACGCCACATTGATAGACATGCGCTTTATAAAGCCTCTTGATGAGACCCTCATAGATGCACTAAATACTAGCCACGATATTTTAGTGACAGTAGAAGACAATGCCATTGCGGGCGGCGCTGGCTCAGGAGTAAATGAATATCTTCTAGCTCAAGGTCACCCTGTTAGCATATTAAATATTGGTGTTGCTGACCACTTTGTTAAACACGGTACCCAAGAGGAAGTACATCATGAGTTGGGCTTAGATGCTCAAGGTATAGTTGCTAAAATCACAAAGTTCATCAGGTAAAATATAAGTCTGACCAGTACTGCTAGATAAGTAATAGATACAAAAAAAAGGATAATGAAGTGATTCATTATCCTTTTTATTTACAGTGCCTTTTCTACTTAAAGAAAATACAGCAATATATTATTCAAAAATAATATTGCGATACAAATCTTTAAAATTATAAATTTGTAACATCAATTTTATTCCGTAAATTATCTTCAAGCGCCGCTTTCTTCTCACGCTCTTGGCGTTTTTCACAAGGATTGTCACAGTTACATTCCTTATCAATACCTACGCTTGCTAAACCACCGCAACTACCCGCCAAGGTTTTACTTTGAAAAATATAGCCTACCGCCATAGCGGCACCTACCACCAAAAAAAAGCCAAAGGTAATAAAAAAAATCATCATAATACTATGCTCTCAGCTAATCAAATTAGCTCAATTAAAGATAACAAATGCCCGGGACAGGAGTCATTGTAATAAACATTCACACTATAGTCTGAATTGAAAATAAACTCAGCTAAGAGGTATTTCATTTCTACTGTGAGTTTTATTTTAAATATTGTTTGAATTTTACCGTAAATTGCTCATCAAAGCCATTTTCAGTTTTCGCAATAAATAATGCTGCTAAATCATTTTTAACAGCAAAAGCCATCCCTTGCTCCATCCCCATGACCATTAAAGTCGTGGATAAGCCGTCTGCAGTCATAGACGATGGATGGATTACAGTAACAGAGACTAAATTATGGTTAATGGGCTTTCCTGTAACTGGATCGATAATATGTGAAAAACGTCTCCCCTCTACTTCAAAATAATTGCGATAGTCGCCTGAAGTTGCCACGGCATTATCTTTAGGGATGATGACCTGCTGTACAGCCCGCTCCTCACCACTAGGATCAAGTATTGGCTTCTCTATAGCAATAGCCCACAGTTCTCCTGTATGTTTAAAGCCCCTTAAGCGCATTTCCCCACCAATTTCTACTAAGTAGTTAGTAAAACCATTAGTTTCAATTAATTCCGCAATAACATCTACGCCATAGCCTTTAGCTGTAGTAGATAGATCGACATACAAATTAGGTACTTTTTTAGAAAGTAGATTTCCTTCTAATACTAAGTTTTGCAAACCTACCCGCATTTTAGTTGCCGCTAAAATCTCTTCGCTGGGTACTATTTCAGGGCGTTGCTCTGGACCAAACCCCCAAAGATTAACAAGCGGTCCTACCGTGACATCAAGCTTACCTTCGCTCAACTTCCCAAGACGAATAGATTCTTCAAGCACCCGCGAAAAACCAGCAGAGACTTCTACAGACTCAGTAGTAATTGATTGGTTAAATTGTGATATTTCTGACGTTGGAATATAAGTCGACATTTCTTGATTAACTTGCTTTAAAGCATCATCAATTTGCTGTTGTAAGTTAAGCTCTATAACCCGCTCTTTTGTCGCCACAACTTTAATATTATAAGTAGTACCCATGGTACGACCTTGCAATAATACTTCCATGTTTTTTGAAGGGTTGCTCGGGAAACAAGCCGATAGCGATATCACTAAAGCGGTAAACAACACTAGTTTTAGTTTATTCATAAGGATTCCAAATTATTATTTATATCGATATATTCAACTACGTTTCAAATATTGAAAAATATATTGATATAAATAATCTTTTATTAAATAAAAAGACGACCTAAGTCGTCTTTATTTAAATGCTCTTCAATGTCTATTTTAAAGTTAAGCGTTGAATAGAGAGGCTAATTCAAGGCGGATGCACAGAGCCTATGACTATAGGTGAGTACATCTAACGATGAAGTAGCAGCTCTAGGCACGTTTAAATTAAAATATTAGCCACCAAAGTCATCCAACATGATGTTCTCGTCTTCTACGCCTAAATCTTTAAGCATACCGATCACAGCTTGGTTCATCATTGGTGGACCACACATGTAGTATTCACAATCTTCTGGTGCTTCATGGTCTTTCAAATATTCTTCAAAAAGAACATTATGAATGAAACCAGTTAAACCTTCCCAGTTATCTTCAGGTTGTGGATCAGATAAAGCAACATGCCATTGGAAGTTATCATTGTCAGCCGCTAAGCCGTTATAATCATCTTCATAGAACATTTCACGTTTAGAACGCGCACCGTACCAGAAACTCATCTTACGCTTAGACTCTAAACGTTTAAGTTGGTCAAAGATATGTGAACGCATTGGTGCCATACCAGCACCACCACCGATAAATACCATTTCATTATCCGTTTCTTTAGCGAAGAACTCACCAAATGGACCTGAAATAGTTACTTTATCACCAGCTTTAAGGCTGAAAATAAATGATGACATTTTACCAGCAGGTAAATGTAAACGCCCAGGAGGCGGCGTGGCAATACGCACGTTAAGCATAATAATGCCTTCCTCTTCTGGGTAGTTAGCCATTGAATAAGCACGTAATGTATCTGTGTCTACTTTTGACTCAACATCGAAGAAACCAAAGTGGTTCCAATCGCCGCGGTACTGTTCATCAATATCAAAATCACTGTATTTAACGTGATGAGCTGGTGCTTCAATTTGAATATAACCACCCGCTTTAAACGGCACTGATTCACCATTTGGAATTTGAAGCTTAAGCTCTTTAATGAAAGTTGCTTTATTATCGTTAGAGATAACTTCACAATCCCATTGTTGAACACCGAAGATTTCATCTTCAACTTCAATTACCATATCTTGCTTAACAGCAACTTGACATGCTAAACGACAACCTGTTTTCGCTTCACGTTTGTTGATGTGACCTTCTTCCGTAGGAAGAATATCGCCACCACCTGAGTGCACATCTACACGACATTGGCCACAAGTACCACCACCGCCACATGCTGAAGGAATAAAGATTCCTTGATCAGCTAATGCACCTAATAATTTGCCACCCGCAGCAGTTACTACCGCTTTTTCAGGGTCGCCATTTATGCTAATCGTAACGTCACCACTTGATACTAATTTAGACTTAGCGAATAAAATCACTAACACTAAAAGAATAACGATTGCGGTAAACATCGATACGCCGAGAATTATTTCCATCGACTTTTCCTTAATTTATTTTAAATCTCTAACCTATATTTCGAACTTAAGTTACGAACTTAGATTACGTAGTATGGTTGCTAGTACAAGGCGGTAGCGCGGAGTTGACGATAGTCAATGAGCACTTTCAACACTGTAATTGCAACCATAATGCGTGAGATAAATCGTTACAGCGAAATACCACCAAAAGACAAGAAGCCAAAAGCCATCAAACCTGCAGTAATAAATGTGATTCCTAAACCTTTCAAACCATCTGGTACGTCAGAATATTTCATCTTTTCGCGCAAACCTGCTAATAACACAATAGCAAGTGCCCAACCGATACCTGAGCCAATTCCGTAAACAACACTTTCACCAAATGTCAGGTTTTTTGCTACCATGAAAGACACGGCACCAAAAATCGCACAGTTTACTGTAATTAGCGGTAAGAAAATTCCTAATGCTTGGTAAAGCGCAGGGAAGTATTTGTCTAGAATCATTTCTAAGATTTGAACTAAAGCTGCAATTACACCAATAAAGGTAATAAAAGATAAGAAGCTTAAGTCAATCGATTCTTTTGGATCGGTAATGCCTAATACAGCATCGAGTGCGCCCGGTGCTAATACTGCTTGATAAATAACTTGGTTCATAGGAACAGCCAAACCAAGTACAACAACAACAGCAACACCTAAACCAATAGCGGTATCAACTTTTTTCGATACTGCTAAGAAGGTACACATACCTAAGAAAAACATTAAAGCGATATTTTCAATAAAGATAGCTTTAACTAATAATGCAATATAATGTTCCATGCTATTAATCCTTCTCTACTTGTTCAGGTTTCCATTGGCGTATAGCCCAAATGATTAAACCAATAACAAAGAATGAACTAAATGGTAATACTAATAAACCATTCGCTTGATACCAACCACCGTTTTGCACTAATGGTAAAATTTCAATTCCGAATAACTTACCAAAACCAAGTAACTCACGGAAAAAAGCAACTAACATTAAGATAGCGCCGTAACCTAAACCGTTACCAATACCGTCTAAAAAGCTAACACCTGGCTTTTCTTTCATAGCAAAAGCTTCAGCACGGCCCATAACGATACAGTTAGTAATAATTAAACCAACAAATACTGCAAGTTCTTTTGATAATTGATATGAGAAAGCTTTTAATACTTGGTCAACAACAATTACTAGTGACGCAATAATCGCCATCTGCACGATGATACGTACACTAGATGGGATATGGTTACGAATAATTGATATAAACAAGTTAGAAAATGCAGTTACAAAAACAACTGCTAACGTCATTACTAACGCATTCGCCATTGAACTTGTTACAGCAAGTGCAGAACAAATACCAAGTACTTGTAATGCAATCGGGTTATTGTCAACAATAGGACCCGTTAATACTTTTTTAGCATCTGAAGACATTATTTAACCCCTTCTGCACGATATTTAGTAATAAAGGCTTTATAACCTTCACTGCCAAACCAAAACTGTAAAGTGTTAGTAACGCCGTTACTTGTTAATGTTGCTCCCGATAAACCATCCACACCGTGAATGTCATCAGCTTTAGCGCCACCTTTAACAAGTTTAACTTTTACTTCACCAGCATCGTTGTATATTTTCTTACCTGGCCACAAAGCTTTCCATGCTGGGTTTAGTACTTCCGCACCTAATCCTGGAGTTTCCTTATGATCAGAATAAATAACACTTTTCACTGTATTTAAGTCAGACTCTAAACCAACATAACCATACATTAAGTCCCATAAACCAGAGCCTATAATGGGTAAAACAACTGTATTGATTGCACCTGACTCGTTTTTAACTAGGTAAACAACAGCCGTATTAGAACGACGGTTAATACCCGCTAAATCGTTTTTAGGTTTAATCGAAGTAGCTTTGTCACGTGAGTTACGACGTTCATCAAAATTGATTACATCACCTTCAACGAACTCACCAGAATCTAGGTCAACCATACGTGCAACAACAAATTCATTGTAAGTTTTCACAACGTCTTTGCCGGCTTTTTCTAAAAGCCCTGAAGCTTCAAGAATTTTAGTTTGTTGATCAAGTAGTTTGTTTGCTTTTTGTAATGGTTTTAACTGCACTGCAGAAAAAGATACTAACAATGCACAAACAACACAAACAGCTAGTACAAAACCAACCGTTTTACCGAATGTTTCTTTATTACTAGACATTGCGTGCAAGCCTCCGTTTTATGTTGCCTTTAACAACAAAATAATCAAACAATGGCGCAAACAAGTTAGCGAATAAAATAGCTAACATCATACCTTCTGGGAAGGCAGGGTTTACTACACGTACTAGTACAACCATGATACCAACTAGAGCACCAAACCAATACTTACCAGTGTTAGTAAATGACGCAGAAACAGGGTCTGTAGCCATAAACATCATACCAAAAGCGAAACCACCAATAACTAAGTGCCAATGCCAAGGCATTGCAAACATAGCATTAGTATCACTACCAATTAGGTTGAATAATAATGATGTTGCCACCATGCCACCGAACACACCTAATACGATGCGCCATGAAGCAATGCCTTTATAAAGGATATATGCACCACCAAGTAGAATAGCGAAAGTTGATACTTCACCTACTGAACCGGGAATAAAGCCCCAAAAAGCGTTCCACCAGTTGGCGTCCATTGAGTAATCAACAAGACCTTGGCCAGCAGAACTAAGCATAGTAGCGCCAGAGAAACCATCAGCGGCAACCCATACAGCATCACCAGATATTTGTGCAGGATAAGCGAAGAATAAAAACGCACGACCCGCTAATGCTGGGTTTAAGAAGTTTTTACCTGTACCACCAAAGATTTCTTTAGCAATAACGATACCAAAAGTAATACCTATGGCTACTTGCCATAAAGGAATACTCGCGGGCAAGATAAGTGCGAATAAAATAGAAGAGACGAAGAAACCTTCATTCACTTCATGTTTACGCACTGCAGCAAAAAGAACTTCCCAGAAACCACCAACGGCAAAAGTAACCGCATAGATAGGTAGGAAGAAACAAGCACCATACAACATCATGCTAAACCAGTCAGCACTCGCAGTTAATGTACCACCAAGTAGGGTGAATAAATCAACCTGCCAAGTTTGCGGTAAAGCATAACCCGCAGCTAATGCATCAACAGCTTGATAACCAATGTTATACATACCAAAAAACATGGCAGGAAAAACCGCTAACCATACAGTGATCATGATACGTTTTAAATCGATGCTATCACGAAGATGCGTTTTACCTTTGCTCACATAACCAGGAGTGAACAAGCCGGTAGCTACAGCTTCATAAAGTGCAAACCACTTCTCATGTTTGCCGCCTTTTTCAAAATGCGGCTCAATATCTTCAATAAACTTTTTCAAGCCCATGACTAACCTTCCTTTTCGATTGTGGTTAGGCAATCACGCAGAATTACACCGTAATCTGTTTTGCCAGGGCAAACAAATGTACACAGTGCTAAATCTTCTTCGTCTAGCTCTAAGGCACCAAGTTGTTGCGCGCCGTCGGTATCACCAGAGCATATATCGCGTAAAAACAAGGTTGGTAAAATATCTAATGGCATTACACGTTCAAAGTTACCAATTGGTACCATGGCACGTGAACTACCGTTAGTCGTAGTGGTCATATTAAATAACTTTTTCGGGAACAGATGAGATAAATACGCACGTGTTACTGAAAATTTATTTGGGCCTGGGTACATGTAACCAATAAATTCTTTTTCACGACCTTCAAGAATTAATGATACTTGTACGTTATAACGACCTAAGTAACCGTGTACAGCGCTCGCAGTTGAGCCCATTAATAATGAGCCCGATACCACACGTAATTCACCTTCAACGGCTTCGCCTGCTGATAATTGAGCAGTACAAGCACCTAACACCGTACGTACTAAACGCGGGTTAGTTGCGGCAGGACCTGCTAGGGAAATAACACGATTATTATCAAGTTCGCCAGTAGTAAACAACTTGGCAAAAGCAATAACATCTTGATAACCAACATGCCAAACGAACCTCTCGGCGCTTGCTGATTTTAAGAAGTGGATATGCGTTCCTACAAGACCTGCAGGGTGCTTACCAGCAAATTCAGTAACTGTTGCATTGCTGTTTACTGGGATATTTGCCCCAGGCGCTTTGCTAACAAACACTTCACCTTCAGTTAAACGAGATAAAATGGTTAAACCATTTTTAAACGCTTCACTTTGCTCATTGATAATCACTTCGGGATTAGCTGCTAATGGGTTTGTATCCATTGCGCTGACAAAAATCGCAGCAGGAGTACTGTCAACAGCAGGTACTTTGCTGAATGGGCGTGTTCTAAATGCTGTCCATAAACCTGAATCGACTAGGTTTTTTACAACATCTTGACGTGCTATTGAAGCAAATTCAGTTGCTGGATATACGGTAAATGTTTCTTGATCATAGCCATCGACATCGATAACAACTGATTGTAAAACACGTTTTTCACCACGGTTAATTTCTTTAACAACACCGGCAGCTTGAGCTGTGAATTTAACGCCAGGATTTTTTTTATCTTCAAAAATCGCTTGACCTTTTTTTACACGTTCACCCACTTTTACAAACATGGTTGGACGCATACCCACAAACTCTTCACCGAGTGTTGCAACGGTTTTGATGGACGGACCATCATGGATTACCTGCTGGGGAGCACCTTTTACAGGAACATCCAAGCCTTTTTTTATTGTAATCATAAACACTTGCACTACTTTTGATGGGAGTATAAAAATTAGTTCGTTAGTTTATCTAATAAATATCAGCGGTGATAGTTCATATAAATACGGAGTAAAACCATAAATATCAATTAGATAAAAATTAACTCACCTATTTCAGTGTATTTCAGTAAAGGATTAATTTTTAGCGTTACCACTAAATAAGAATACTCACTGGCTCTAAGTTAAAATTTTCTGGCGCGATAGTACCATAAAATGACCTTTTTATTCTACGGACATTCGAAATTTTTCATTACAATTTAGCCCATTAATTGACTTTTTGCGTAGCTTTTGCTGATTAATTAACCTGAACAACAATTTTCCTGTTCTAGCTTGATTAGGTGATTCAAATACTTGGGTTATTTATATTGTGATTAGGCTTGTTATTCAACAAGCCAAAAATAAACGCATAATGTTAGTTAATGATAGTACAGATACAATAATGATGAGTTGCATTTATATCTAGGATACCTGATTAAAAAACATGTTATGCATATCAGCTAAAAAACAACAAACGCAACATCAAAACACTATTCTACCAAGGTTACTTCTCAACCACTTTCACAGAACTGTTAAAAGTATTCTTTGCTAGTTTAGACTGGTGTGGAAAACTTAAACAACATATAACCCTCGTTCAGTATACATAAAGTCAGCCGTTAGAGATGTTGCGTCTTAGGACCCTTAGTTTTGATGCGTAACTGTTGACCTAGTAGTTATAGAGTTGAAGGGGAGGCACTGCTTTTGTAGTAATACGTTGAAAATTACTATTAGTTAATTTCACCAACCTTTATTATTTATACCGGACTATATTCTACCATTGTCATCTTGCATAACTCTCATAATGTCCATGTCTCTAATGAAGCCACGCAAATAAAATTTTAGTGTAGGGAAGTTTGATAAAATAATTAAGCTTCCTATTTTAAATACCTAAAGGAGTTTTTATATGAGGTTTTCCTGGTGTGTTGATATTAGTTGTGACTTCTATTAGCTGACAATAGATTTAATCGTTTCTGTTTTAGCAACAAAAAAGCAGCAAATATAATTGCTGCTTCATACTTTGGGCTGTAATGTCCGAATTTAACTTGAACTGCCCTTAAATCATTTATCGTGACACTTAGGCTTGAAATATAGCCTCTATTGATAAGTTTTGCTGTGAGAGAATATCTCGTAATCGCTTCAATGCCTCTACTTGGATTTGGCGAACTCGCTCTCGTGTTAACCCGATTTCACGGCCAACATCCTCTAGAGTTGCGGCTTCATAACCAAGTAAGCCAAATCGTCTTGCTAACACTTCTCTTTGCTTGGTATTTAATTCGTTTAACCAATGAATAATATTATTACTCATATCTTCTGACTGTAAATCTTTTTCTGGACCTGCACTTTTTTCATCAGCAATAACATCTAACAAAGCCTTATCAGAATCCCCAGCAAAAGGTGTATCAACTGAAGCAATACGTTCATTTAAACGCAGCATTTTATTTACGTCAGCGACTGGTTTGTCAAGGTGTTGGGCGATATCTTCTGCAGTAGGCTCATGATCAAGCTTTTGAATTAACTCACGTGAAGCACGTAAATAAATGTTTAGTTCTTTAACGACATGAATTGGTAATCGGATGGTACGGGTTTGATTCATTATTGCCCGTTCTATGGTCTGGCGTATCCACCATGTAGCATAAGTTGAGAAACGAAAGCCTCGTTCTGGATCAAACTTTTCAACCGCCCGAATTAAGCCCAAGTTGCCTTCTTCAATTAAGTCTAATAACGGCAAACCACGATTATTATAACGTCTGGCAATTTTAACAACTAAACGCAGATTACTTTCTATCATACGTTTTCGCGAGGGCTCATCACCTTTAAGGGATAGGCGTGAGAAATATACTTCTTCTTCAGCGGTTAATAATGGTGAAAAACCAATTTCGCTTAAATAAATCTGCGTCGCGTCTAAGTTTGACGGTACGTCTTCCTTTGATTCTACAGTACTTTTTTCTTCTTTTAATTTGACCATGCTATTCTCCCAAATTTGCAAAGCTTGTTTTTAATATTTAAATATTCACGATAACTCCGATTGTTTTTTGTATTTATCTTAAGGTTTAGGTTTATTATTTATTACTATTATTTTATAGCATTAAATGTACATTATTTTTTTGGTAAATATTTTAAAGGATTAACTGATTTTCCGCGAAAGCGTATTTCAAAATGAAGCATAACTTTGTTGGCATCCGTGTCTCCCATAGTGGCAATAACATCTCCTATATTAATGAACTGTTGCTCTTTAACTAGAATACGATCGTTGTGAGCATAAGCACTTAAGTAATCATCATTATGTTTTATAATAATGAGTTTACCGTAACCCCGAAGAGCACTACCTGCATATACCACTTTACCTTTCGTCGAAGCTTTAATTTTTGTGCCTCGATGACCGGCTATATCAATGCCCTTATTACCTTGAGCGCTACTAGAAAAATACTCTACAACTTTGCCCTTAACGGGCCATTGCCATCGGTTAATTTTTTGTGAAAAACTTTCCGATGCTAAAGTGCTGTTTTGGTATGATTTTTGAGCGCTTACATTTTCACCATACGCCTGCTTTTTAGTAGATGCAAGTGTATTTTTTCGACTTGTTTTATTGATTACTGTAGAGCTTTTAGTCGAATGTTTATTCGGTACCGTATTCTTACTTGCTTTCAGTGGTTTTTTATCTTTGAGTTTAACTAAAAATAATTTTTGTCCCGGGTATATTCTGTATGGTGAAGATATTTGATTTAATTGTGCTATTTTCCTAACGTCTGAGTTTGCACGCCATGCAATGGAGTATAGAGTTTCTCCTTTTTTTACAAAGTATTGGGAAGATTTTATTTTATCCTTACTGCGTTCACCTAGTACATTTGCACTGTAAATACTTGATACAGGTGCAGGAGTATTCCGGCTACTACAAGAAAATAATATTGGCGCGAATAAAACGTAAGCAAATGTGTATTTCACTAGACAAGAATAACTCAAAGAACTTCCTTTTGGGGAAGTTCCCTACAATTGTCTTCATGTAAAATATCGCTATAAATACACATAAACAGAATAATAATTCACATTAACGTAAAACAAAATAACCAGCGACAATTGCAATAACAATACCCCAGCCTAAAACATCTACCCATTGACGAATTTTCTGCTCCATCGCGCTTCCACCCCACTTAATTAGGCCAGCAACAAGGAAGAATCGCATGCCTCGCCCTATTGCTGATGCAATAAAAAATGGCAAAAATGCCATATGCAAAAAACCGGCACTCACAGTAAATAATTTATAGGGGATTGGCGAGAAACCAGCAATAAACACCACCCATACCCCCCATTCATTAAACCAATTAATTGCCGTATTGAAGCGATCTTGGTAACCAAAATCAGTGATAACAGGCTGAATCCAGGGTTCAAACATCAAATAACCTAGCCAATAACCAACAGCACCACCTAAGATAGAAGCTATAGTCGTTAAACTCGCAAAATACCAAGCTTTCTGGGGCTTAGCTAAAACCATTGGGGCAAGTAAGACATCTGGTGGAATAGGAAAAAATATTGACTCAGCAAAAGTCAGTGCAGCTAAAAATCGCGGCGCAAACTGATGTTCAGCCCAACGTAAAGTCCACTGATAAAGGTTAGAAAATATTTTCACTACAATAAATCTCCAGGTATTAAAGGTACAAAGCGAACAGCTTCTACTTGCTGTTCGTGATAATTATCACCATTACGTGTGATAATTTTTAAAATTTGAGTTTGCTCACCTACCGGGATAACTAAACGTCCACCATCAGCGAGTTGTTCTAGTAACGCAGGAGGTACATTTACGGGGGCTGCAGTAACAATAATGGCTTCATATGGGCCTTTGCTTTTCCAGCCCTGCCAGCCATCACCATGTTTCATTGCTACATTATGCAAATCCATCGCCCGTAAACAGCGCTTGGCTTGCCACTGCAAAGCTTTAATTCGCTCAACTGAAAAAACCTTATCAGTTAACTGAGCTAAAATTGAGGTTTGATAACCTGAGCCAGTACCTATTTCTAATATATTTTTTGGTCGCCCCTCGGCCAATAAAAGTTCCGACATCTTAGCAACGATATAGGGTTGTGAAATAGTTTGCCCTTGTCCAATAGGTAATGCAGTATTGTCATAAGCCTTATGTGCCAAAATTTCCGGAACAAATATATGTCGTGGTGATTGAGCAATAGCCTGTAAAACAGCAGAATTACTAATCCCTTCCCTGTGTAATTTTTGCGCAAGCAATTCACCGCTGCGCTTTGATTTTCCGCCTATACGACTAGATATCATAAAAATATATCTCGATTTAATCTGCTAAATTGAGCTCACAGAGCCAATTTTTAATATTATCTATACTACGGTGAGCTGTCATATCAACAGTTAGTGGTGTAACAGAAGCGTAACCATTAGCTACAGCATGAAAATCCGTACCTTCTCCACCATCGAGCTCCTCCCCAAGCAAACCATACCAATAGATGTCACGCTGCCATGGGTCCTGCATTTTTTGCATACTTTCAGCTTTGTGGCGGTGGCCCAAGCGTGTAACTTGTATCCCCTTTAACTCAGATAATGCAATGTCTGGGACATTAATATTTAAGATTTGATCCGCAGGTAATGGATGAGTGCGTAAACGCTGTATTATTTTTGCAGTAACAATAGCCGCTGTTTGGTAATTTTCTTCATTTTTACCAGCTAAAGACACCGCAATAGCTGGCATGCCCATATGTCGGCCTTCTGTCGCTGCAGCAACAGTACCAGAATACAAAGTATCATCCCCTAAATTGGCACCTTTATTAATACCAGCAACAACTAAATCACAATCGGTGTAAAGCTGACTAATACCTAGGTGTACTGAATCTGTAGGTGTGCCATTCACTGAGATGAAGCCATTATCTAAATTCTGGGCACGTAAAGGATTGAGTAATGTTAATGAATTACTGGCACCACTACAGTTTCGATCAGGTGCTACAACATTAACAGTAAAATATTTAGTTAACTCATCAAAAAGTATTTTTATGCCTAATGCATTTACGCCATCATCGTTACTTAATAATATTTTCATTTTATTTACCAAGGGGGTCAGATCCATGATTTATATTCGATGCTACTTGGCGTGAAGTACTTACTTCCCGTTTATCTACACGCGTGGTCATATCTTGATATACCAAAAGTTCACGTAATATAGTAGTCGCATAACAGCCTGCGGGTAAAAAGAAGCTGATTTTCACAGCATTATTCCCTTTTTGTTCAGAGCCTTCTAGTGTCGATAATAATTCGATATTGGTGTCACTGACCGTTAAACGAATGCGTCGACGTTCTTGTTTTAAACCAAAGCGTGGTAACCCTTGGCAAAAACTTTCATTTTCTTGAGCTACCTTTTGCTCTAACGCCAAAGGCTCTGCGCTAGTCATTAACTCACCCGCCCCCCACATAGGCGCGGTAATATCTATATCTTTGTCAATAAACCGCTGTTTAATTTTCTCATCGACTTCATCAAGGTGAAATACTGATTGTGTACCTGCTAACATCAATACATCACCAATAGCTACCTTATCAAAACAATGCTGTAAAACTCGTTCATTCAATACGCTATTAAAAATGTGTGAGCGGGCAGCAGATAAATAGATACCACGCTTTTTCTTATCTTTTACTTTTTGCCCTGAAAACAAACCTAAAGCACGTTCTATATTTCCATCATCAATGCCAAAACGCTGTTCGCCGAAGTAATTTGGCACACCTTGCTCTGTAATTTTTTGCCAGCGTTCAGTAAGCGCTTTAATAGCGGTTACGTCACGTAAGATCAGTTCAAAGCGGTTGCCAGTAAGCGCGCCTGTACGTAATTTTTTATTGTGTCGCTTATATGACAGTATTTCTACGCCTTCAATATTCAAGTCTTCTAAATTATATTCTTGTTTACCAGGAACATGTACTCCAAACCATTGTTCAGTTACTGCAAAGCGATCTTTTAAACCTGCATAAGAAACAAGTTGCTCTTTTACTTCAAAATACTTAGCAAGTTCGCGAGCAACAAATAAGGTATTAGCCCCTGTTTTTCGAATATGAACAAACATGTGTTCCCCTTCGCCACAGGGCAAAAAAGGTAACTGTTCAAATACTTTGAAATCACTTATTTTACTTCTTAAAATACCACTAGATTCAGGTTTACCGTGTAAGTAAGTGTGCTGTGTTAACATGTTATCTATCTTCTTCTGATATGTTATTGAGTTTGCTAAAAGGCTTCTGCCATTTAAAGTAAACTAAAGAGCTAAATATTTTGAATTTCTTCAAGAGGAGTAAAAGGTTTCTCTACTGACATTAATAAAACAACAGCATGTACTGAAATACCTTCTTTTCGACCGGTATAACCCAGTTTTTCTGTCGTAGTTGCCTTCACGTTAACTTGCTCAATACTTGCTTGCAAATCATCGCTTAAACAAGTACGCATAGCTAATAAATGAGGTGCCATTTTAGGTGCTTGTGCCACAATAGTAATATCGGCATTGCCTAATTCGAAGCCTTTCTCTGCCATTAATGAAACGACATGGCGTAATAAAATTCGGCTAGAAATATTTTCATACTGACCATCTGTGTCAGGGAAGTGATTACCTATATCCGCTAAACATAATGCTCCTAAAATAGCATCACAAAGAGCATGTATAGCGACATCACCATCTGAATGAGCTAAAAACCCTTGATCAAATGGTATTTTCACCCCACCAAGCACGATCGGCCCTTGACCACCAAATTTATGTACATCAAAACCATGACCTATTCGCATTATGTTGTCCTTAATCCAGTTTCGCTTGTTTATTTAAATAAAATTCAGCTAGGGCTAAATCATTAGGGTGCGTTATTTTTATATTTTCACTATTTGCTGAAACAAGTAAGCTGGGATGATTTGCATATTCCATTGCCGATGCTTCATCTGTGATTGGTACACCTTGCGCTAAGGCTTGCTCAATAGCATTAGTAAGCTCCTGAGTTTTATAGAGTTGCGGAGTTAACGCATGCCATAGCTGCTCTCTATCAACAGTCGCTTGAATAGTATTCATTTCAACTGTTTTAGCAATACCACGTTTCATAGTATCTCGAACGGGAGTTGCCAAAATACCACCACAATTATTTTCTTGGCATTGCTTAATAAGTTCATCAATATCAAAGTGAGTAACACATGGACGCGCGGCATCATGAACCAAAACCCAAGGATACTTATCTGCATCAACAACATTTAAGCCATTAAGTACTGAGTCAACTCGCTCCCCCCCCCCTTTAACTCTAATAATATCTTGACGATGAGCTAAATCAGATTCCCGAAAGTATTGGTCATTTTCACCTAAAGCGAGGATAACTTGTGTTATCAATGGGTGACTTAAAAGCCTTTTCACTGTGTGGCTAAGAATCGTTTCATTATTAATAAGCAAATACTGCTTAGGGCAATTAGCTTGCATCCGTTTACCAATGCCTGCAGCAGGTACGATTACAATATATTTTTGTGTATGTTCCATTAAGGAGTAACTGTGCTTTGATTTAATCATACGAATTTCGATTACCATCATCTTTAGGAATTAACCGAAAAAATGTTTCATTCTCTTTTATCATTCCTAACTCATTGCGAGCTCGCTCTTCAATAGCTTCTAAGCCTAATTTCAAATCATCTGTATCGGCATAAAGTAGCTTGTTGCGTTGTTGTAACTTCTCGTTAGCACTCTGTTGGTGCACCAAATTCTCTTTCAAGGCTAAATAGTCAGGCACACTATTTTTACCAAACCAAAGTCGGTATTGTAGTAAAATTAATAGTACCAGCAAAATAGCCGTAAATACGCGCATAGTAACCTAAAAAGAAGAGATAAAATTCAGAGAATATATATGGACAGGTTTTCTTCTGCCTTTAAATTTTGTTTGATACAAAAGTACTTCAATTACAACAGGGACTAAAGAACAAAAAGCTTGTAACTGAACTTTTAGGTCAGCGGTTGTAGGTGACATTGTATTAAATAAATCCCCCACATAAATAGCTGTAAAAAAACCTCAATAGATCAACAGCCCCTAGGGTTATTATACCTAACTGAAAGCAGAGTTAAATAGCCAAAGGTTTTTTGAAGTTTTTCCAGTTAATTGAGCAAGATAGTAATAACTCTCGTAAACTAGGGATTATAGTCACTTGCTGACTATTTCGTTGCCATCGATGGCCTGCACAAGCTGAAATCATGATTCTTTTACTAGGCTTAAGAAGTTGATTTTTCCTTTCTTTATCTAGGTTAACTTCCTTATTAGCAATTAGCGAAAACCAACCACCAACATTTGTACGTAACCTACTTTTATCAAGGTCAATGCGATCGATACAATCTATTATAATATGATCACCAATCAATACAGGCACAGGTAAGCCGATACAAAGCCCTTTTTGTAGATACCAAGCACAAGCCTCTTCACGATCTTGTAGTGTTTCTTGTCCCGTTAAAGGAGGTTTTTTACCCTGTTTCGCAGACCAGCTGGCATTTTGGCTATCAAGTTGTAATGGCGAAAGACCTTGAAAGGCAACTTGAGTCATAGCGTGAGCTGTTCGATTAATATAATAAGGTAAGCTTCGAAGCCGCGCCTGCACAGACTGTACACTAACAAAATCCCCCTTAGCAATAAGGCTGATTTCTCGCTGATAAAGACCATTGCATAATTCAGCAAAGTCTCCTGTTTCAGTTTGTAATTGCCAGAGGTTAGACTGTGTCATAAGGCGCAGATACTAATTAATTAAAGGTATTCCAGTATTAAGCAACATGCTGAATAACCAGCGCCAAATGAACATAATACACTTTTATCACCCTTTACCAACCCTTGCTTGTTTTTGTGCAAGGTGATGATACAACCAGCAGAACTGGTATTAGCGTATTCATCTAAAATAATTGGAGCCTCACTACTAATAGGCTCTCTACCTAACACTTTTTTAGCAATAAAGTTATTCATATTAATATTAGCTTGATGTAGATAAAGTCGCTTAATATCATTAGCACCAAGGCCCAATTTATCCATTTCAGTGATAATTAGATTCGAGACCATAGGTAATACTTCTTTAAACACTTTACGACCTTGTTGAATAAAATACTTATCAATATCATCAACATTCTCTGGGCTACAGTTATTCATATAACCAATATTACTGCGAATATTATTAGAAAAACTAGTGATAGGTTGTTCACTGACTATTTTAAAAACATGTTCGGCATTAGCAGTACTTTCATCTTCAACAATAGATGCTGTAGCAACATCTCCAAAGATAAAGTGACTGTCGCGGTCTCGATAATTAATTTGCGGAGATAGTATTTCAGGGTTAATCACCAGCACTGTTTTAGCTGTGCCGCTGCGGATAGCATTGGCGGCGTTGATAATACCGAAGGTTGCGGCAGAGCATGCCACTAACATATCAAACCCCCAACCACCACAGCCAAGGGCGTTTTGGATTTCAATGGCCATCGCTGGATAAGAGCGCTGAGTATATGCACAAGCAACAATGATGAGGTCAATATCTTCTGGGGTTTTATTAGCAGCTAACATAGCCTCTTTAGCTGCGGACACACCCATTTGAGCTTGCATCGAAAGCTCATCATTACTGCGTTCTTCAAAACGTGGTGCCATGATATCAACATTTAAGATATCGTCTTTTGCCATAACATAACGGCTTTTAATACCCGAAGCTTTTTCAATAAAACTACTGTCAGAAGGTGATAACGCAGCCACTTTACCGTCACTAATATCTTGGCTATGGGTAAGGTTAAACTTCTCTACATACTGATTAAAACAGTCTACTAATTCATCATTTGAGATGCTCTGCGAAGGAGTATATAAACCCGTTCCGCTAATCACAACAGCCATAATATGTCTCTCAATAAAAAGGGGGAAAACACTGGTAGTTCTTTTGACAACTACCTATTTCATAGCAAGTATACTGGTGTGACCACTTAATTACCACAAACTCAGTTAATCAATCAAAGCCTAAAAAACTAGCCCTACTTGCTTGTTTATAATACTAATACTACACCACAACACTACCATTTCAATTTTTATTCAGATAATTGAAATTAACTCTCTCGTTTAGCCTTACCATGAGAAAATAATTTACCGCTCGGTATTCCAACTAAATAAATAAGCCCCTAAGAATAAAAAAACGCCACTCATTAGTAGTAGTACATTGACATGAAAGCTTATATCGCTCAAAGATGCGCCTTCGGTAATTACCGCTCTTGCCCCAGCAACCACGTGAGTCAATGGCATAAAGTTCGCTAACAATTTTAGAGCATCAGGTGCCCCTTCTAAGCTGAACCAGACACCTGAGAGCATCATCATCGGCCAAGATGTTATATTTAATAAGCCGCCAATCAATTCTTCACTTTTACTTCGACTAGCCACAAGTAGCCCTAGACTTATTAAGCAAAATGCCCCTAAAGCACCAATGATAAATAAATCGATGTAGCTGCCGAGCATAAAAAAATTAAAAAACACATTACAGCCACTGTAGACAACCGTCGACGTAAACATAACAATGAATAAACGCGACAATAATTGCGCCGAAACAAATTCCATTGCTGACAACGGAGTAGCTTTTAAGCGCTTTAAAACTGAATTTTTTCTATAACGAACAATAACGTAACCAACACCAAACAAGCAGCTAAACATCATATTCATGCCTAAAATACCCGGTAAAACCCAGTCGACATAACGAATACTTTTACCGCTACTCTGTAAGCGTGTAAAAGCTGTTTGCTCACCTAACTGTTGTCCAAGGAATATCTTTTCCACTAAGTAACTTTTTGAGGACTCTTCATTCACCCAATAACGCTCAGTATTATAATCAACTAACAAGTCAAGGCCGTGACGACTAAGTTTAGCTTTAGCTATGTCAATATCGCTATAGCCAACAAAATCAATAAACCGTAATTTAGTCAGTGTCGTTTGTGCTAAGTTTGAGCTTTGTCCATGCTGATTAATTAAACCTACTTTATAAGCAGGACGACCATCGCCAGAAAAAATAAATGAAAAACCTACTAATAATAAAACTGGAAAGATCAAGTTCCAGCCAAGAGATGATTTATCACGAAAAAATTCAATATTCCGAGCTTTAAATACTGCAAAAAAACGATTAAAATTCATAACGCTTCCTAAAGAGCAATTCGCTATTACAACTATGCTTGTAGTGAGTGACCGGTAAGTTTCAAAAACAAATCATCAAGGTTAGCTGACTTTACATGTAAGCCATCAAGGGAAACCTCTTTCGCCATCAACAATGATAAGGTTTGTTCAACATTTTTACTGGTTATTTCGACCCGGTCAGCTAATTCATTCCAACCATATTCTTTTATCAATTCATTTGAAACTTGCGCTTGAGGCAAATATATAAAGACATCGTTAAAATGTTTGGATAACAATTGATGCGGTGTACCAGCTTCAATTATCTTCCCCTGATCCATAATAACTATATCGTCGCAAAGCTGTTCAGCTTCATCCATATAGTGCGTTGTCAAAATAATGGTTTTATTTTGTGCCTTAATATTTTTAATTAATTGCCAGAAATTTCGCCTAGCATGAGGATCTAAACCTGTAGTGGGCTCATCAAGAAAAATTATTTCGGGGTCATTAATCAAAGCTAAAGCAAGTAAAAGTCGCTGCCTCTGTCCTCCTGATAATAAACGGTTATCCCTATCTAGAAATTCACTTAAATCACATAATTCGATTAACTGTTCTTGTGGTAGTGTTTTTTTATAAAAAGAAGAAAATAGCTTAAGAGTTTCCTTAACCGTTAAAAAATCTTGCAAAGCGGTATGTTGAAATTGAATACCTATTTGTTGAGATATATGTTTATCAACAAGCTTTCCCTGATAAAGTACCTGTCCTGAAGAAGCACTAATAATCCCCTCCATTATTTCAATCGTTGTCGTTTTACCTGCACCATTTGGACCAAGTAAACCAAAACAATGTCCCTGGGGTACTTCAAAACTGACATCATTTACCGCGTAAATATCTTTATAACGTTTACACAGTGCTTGAACACTAACCGCTGCGCTCATATTTTCGCTTCCTTTTGCTTGATATCTATACCTAGTGTACTGATTAATAGTAGCCAGTAAAACTAAATTACATTTACTTTCAATAACTTTAGTAAAAAACACCAAATGATAATAATTATCATTTGCATTGGTGTTTTTCTTTGTTTATGCTTAATTAAAACACAGGAGTTAAATATGACCACAATAAACGTTAACAGTAGCGATAAGGTGCAGGTAGAGATATCGAGCAATCTACTCACTCAGTTACTCGATTCAGGTTTACTACATTGTGGTGACTGTAAATGCTTAAATGCCAAGGCAAAGGCTGTTATTTGGCATACCTTGCTCGCCAGTAGTACAAATAGCGATATTCTTTAGGGAGATAAATAATGTGTTTACCCGCCTCAACAGAGTTCACATATATTGAAAATTGGCTTGTTATGTTAATAACAACTTATAAGAGCAACCCAAGTAGTGGTTTAGCACAAACAATCAGCTTTTATCTAAACAAGTTGCTACATCACGATGACATAAATTATTGTGGTGATAAACGCTGTGAATACATAGCTATGCAACGATTTTGGCATTGGTACGCTTTAAACAGAGAGCGGGCTATCTTCTAACAACAGCTATCTATTTTTACAAAATATAATAGCCACTATTAAGTTATTACGGCTTTAATCTCATGCACACATAATCTTTTATGTGCTGATTCAACATTTTTTTGCCCGTAAAGCCGTACGATTGACAAACAGTCTTGATACTATGCTTTTGTATTAGCCGGGCAATGAGTACTAAAGAGTCTTGAATAACGGCACTATTAGGATGTTTAACATGCGTTAGTAAATCATGCTTGAACCATAAATACAGACTATAGGCACAACTACTATATAAACGTTGCCCCGTAGCATAGGCTTGAACATTATCGATATCAATTGTAGACAGCTCAGTTAAAGATTCCTTAGCATTATGTGTTAACAGTAAACGGACAAGATTACTGGCCAACGTTTGATACTCTTCTAGCAGCAGGTAATCGAAGCTACGATAAAAATCATACTCAAAGTGACCTTGTATTTTTCCAGCAGAAGAACTTACCCCTTGTATCATCAAAGCTGACTGCTCACCACTCGCTTTATCCTTGGTAAAGCCAATACGAACCGTAGTAAAACCTGCTTTTAACCAAAACCTTAGCAACTCATAATTAACACCAAAGCTAGAGCCAATAAAATCAACACTCTTTTGCTTTGCTATTTGTTGTATTTTTGAAAGAAAATGCAATCCAATACCTTGCTGCTGTATTTGTGGATGCACGGCAATACGCATAATACGTAGGTAGCTATAATCAAAGGCCTGCTCAAAACCTGTGTGACTTAATAAAGACTGTGGTAAAAAGTGATTCCGTAAACGCCGTTGCGAATCTTTTATTGCCTTAATATCAGACTCCTCAATACCAAAACCTTTGCCCTCCTGCATTAATAAGGCAACAGCAATCACTTCTGCTGTATTACTATTATTTGAAAAAAGACACGCCAATTGTATTTGCGAGTTATCTAATAATAATTGTAAATCACTTGGTTTGGTTTGATAATGCGCGGTAACTAATACAGCAAATACTTGTTGTAACAAAGGCTCATTTTTAACCAGCTCTACAGCGCTAATAACTTTAAAGACTGAGGTCGATAGAATCTGGAGCTTAGTGTTTGACTTATCCTCTGTATTTTCTTGCGATTGTTGTGTAAGTAGAGGGAGTTCTGCATTTAATAAACAGGTATTAAAAACTAGCCGCTCAAGGGGATCATTTTGACGCCATCGAATAGGTTGTTTTATATGTAAACTTGTCCACTGCGGGCATACTTTTCTAAGAGTATGCTGAAATTTTAAAGTAAAACCACGCCCTGCCCCTTCGTAACCATGGATAGTGCTGGAGAAAACAGTTCGATGATAACTTTCTAGTAGTTTTTCAAGCAAATATACAGGAATAGCGGCAGCCTCATCCACCAAAAGCAAATTAACCTGCACTGGTTGTCTTAAAAGCTGATCAACAGGAATAAATACAATGCTGGCTTGACCAAAAACAATGGTATTAGCTAAATGTTCTGCACTAGGTAAATCTTTATTTAATTGCTTAAAGAATACCGTTAAAGCTTGAATGTCGGGAGCAGTAATAACCACTTTAAATCCATCATTTTCATGCGCTTTTAACAACTGTACACAAGCTATTGCTAGTGCTGATGACTTACCTCTTCCTCGATCAGCCGTTAATACCAAGGGTCTCTTTCTATGACCAGTGACCACTTTGTTAACCGCTTGTACAGCCTTGTATTGTTCGGCTGTAATACACCCAAAAGAATATTGTGGCTGTTCTTGGTTCTGACCTGTTTTAGTTTCAGTAGTGCTTATACTAAGTGGTGAAATTTCAGCTTGCGACTGGCTGATGACAGTATGGCAAGAGAATGTTTTTATTAATGAATAAAAGCGTTTAAAAAATAGACTTTCTTGAGCGTATTTATTGATACTTGGGGTAACAAGAAACAATAATCCCCCCGCTTTTAGAGTACCTGATAATGCCGCAAAAGCATCTATTGTAAATATACTATCAGCAAAAATAATTACATCACTTTCACTACCTAATTTATCCCGGTAGCGTTTTTTCTGAACATTAGCAGGAAACACATTACTATCGCCATAAATAAGGCATTGAGTTGACTCACCCGAAGGTTGGGAGCGCCCTTCTGTTTGAGAAGATAAACACGCTCTTATCGGATCAATAGACTGTAATAAAGTCAGTGCCCACTCTTCATTTCCAGATAAAACTATTAAACGTCTTTCATTATTTAGTCTTGCTTGTTTGACATAATTTTGATGCCAAAGAATGAATTGTTGAGCTTGCATTTTTTTAGCTTCCGAGAAATAGGCGCATGATAAAATAACAGTAAGTTTATCAAGTATGTCAACGTAACAGAATATAAAAATAATTTGGGTATTTACAGTGTTTCACTTCTATACTGATTAAAACCACAAATGAACTGTGGTTATTTTACAAAGTTTGATCTAGGTCAATATAGATGACTTTGCAAGGTATTAAAATTAGTCCTAAATATCGCTTACTTTAATCATAAACTTTCGAGAGCATTATGAATCAAGCAACATCTCCTGAACAACAAAAAAAGCATGAACGGAATACTTTTATTTTTTTAGCTGTATTTCTAGCCCCAATCCTATCAGTAATCATAGTGGCAGGTTTTGGCTTTGCCGTATGGTTCAGTCAGCTAACCTTTTTAGGTCCTCCAGGGTCTTAGGCCTTGTTTGTAAAACAAGCAAACGCAGTGGAGCGGTTAGCCGATCCTTCTAGAAGGCGTTTATTTCGTGGCCGAGTAAAGACACAACAGGTTCTGCGATTACCTTGGGTGATCAATGAAGCGGTATTTACCTCTGGTTGCACACAATGCCAAGACTGCATCAACAGTTGTGAAACCAATATCATTGTTAAAGATGAAAACGGTTTTCCAAAAATTGATTTCAGCTTAGGTGAATGTACCTTTTGCAATAAGTGCATAAGGAGTTGTGAGCAACCACTTTTTTCGGGCTCTTTTACTGCTGTTAACAGTTTTGAAAAGGAAGTTACTGAAGAAAACGCTACAGCCAAAAATAAAAAAGCTTGGCCAGTAGCTTTAGAAATTAGTGATAAGTGTTTAGCCAAAAATAATATTTATTGCCAAAGTTGCCGTGATGAGTGTGAGACCAATGTCATCAAATTTAACTACATTGACTCAAGTATACCTCAACCGAGTTTGAATGATTTAGATTGCAGTCAATGCGGTGCATGTATCAAAAGCTGCCCACAAGATGCCTTAGCATTTACATTCGAAACAACGGTGACGCCACCTAAATAAAAGAATAGCGAAAAATATTATGACACAAAGCTCCAACATCCAAGTTTCAGAATACCACGTAGCTAGCCTAGTCGCTTATTGCATATTGGCACAGTTAGATGAAGTGAAAGAGGCGATATCTGCCGTTGATGACACTGAAATTCATGTAACCAGCCCTGAAGGTAAAATCGTATTCACAATAGAAGGTACTAGCCATAAAGATATTGGCAAAAAAATGGATTTATTAAGAGTTCACCCCGGCATCATTAATTTATCACCTGTCTACCATCAAGTTCTAGATGAGAGTGCTAATGACGATTCCGAACAAAATAAAGATAAGCAAAATTATTAACATAAAAGCATATTAAAAATTATAAATAGAGAGCTGATTTAAATAAATCAAGCATAACCATATTTTAAAATCGAATCAAAATAAGCAAGAGGAAGGTGACACGATGACAATTAATCGCCGAGAATTTATTAAAGCAAATGCAATTGCTGCTGCCGCGGCTGTTGCTGGGGTGTCTGTTCCTGCAGTTGCTTCAAACTTAATCACTAGCTCTGATATTACTAAACTAAAGTGGGATAAAGCTCCTTGTCGTTTTTGTGGTACTGGCTGTAGTGTTAACGTAGGTGTGATGGACGGTAAGGTCGTAGCCACACATGGTGATATTAAATCACCGGTTAATAAAGGCCTTAACTGTGTAAAAGGTTATTTCCTTTCGAAGATTATGTACGGTAAAGATAGATTAACAACACCGCTACTGCGTATGACAAATGGCAAATACGATAAAGAAGGGGAGTTTGCGCCTATCTCTTGGGATCAAGCTTTTGATGTGATGGCCGAAAAAGCTAAAGATGCCTTGAAAAAAGATGGTCCCAAAGCACTTGGTATGTTCGGCTCAGGGCAATGGACAGTGCAAGAAGGCTATGCTGCCGTTAAGTTAATGAAAGCAGGTTTTCGCACAAATAACATAGATCCTAACGCTCGCCATTGTATGGCATCTGCTGTTGGTGGTTTTATGCGTACTTTTGGTATCGACGAACCTATGGGGTGTTATGATGATTTAGAAGCCGCTGATGCCTTTGTTCTTTGGGGCTCTAACATGGCCGAAATGCATCCTATTCTTTGGACACGTTTAACTGATCGTCGCTTAAGTGCACCTCATGTAAAAGTTGCTGTATTATCAACTTTTGAGCACAGAAGCTTTGATTTAGCTGATAACGGTATGGTATTTACACCACAAACTGATTTAGCTATTTTAAACTACATTGCTAATTACATTATTCAAACAGATCGTGTTAACAAAGATTTTGTAAAAAAACATACTAATTTTAGATTAGGTGAAACCGATATTGGTTACGGTTTACGTCCTGAACACGAGTTAGAGCAAAAGGCTAAAAACAACGGTAAAACAGCCGGTAGCTCAACAGCAATTAACTTTGAAGAATATGCTAAATTCGTTAGTACATATACTGTTGAATATACTTCAAAACTTTCGGGTGTGCCTGAACATAAATTAAAAGCATTAGCAGAACTGTATGCCGATCCTAAAATTAAAGTAACCTCTTTTTGGACGATGGGATTTAACCAACATACACGTGGTGTATGGGCCAATAACCTTGTTTATAACATTCATTTATTAACCGGTAAAATTTCAACTCCTGGTAACAGTCCGTTTTCATTAACAGGTCAACCTTCAGCTTGTGGTACTGCACGTGAAGTCGGTACCTTCTCACACCGTTTACCTGCAGATATGGTTGTTGCTAACCCAAAACATCGTGCTACTGCTGAAAAGATATGGAACTTACCTGAGGGGACTATTCCTCCTAAACCTGGTTACCATGCAGTTCTACAAAACCGTATGCTTAAAGACGGAAAATTAAACTTCTATTGGGTGCAATGTAATAACAATATGCAAGCCGCTGCCAATATTAATGAAGAAGTTTATCCGGGTTACCGAAACCCCAAAAACTTTATTGTTGTATCAGACCCCTATCCAACAGTAACCGCACAAGCTGCTGACTTAATCTTACCTACCGCAATGTGGGTAGAAAAAGAAGGTGTCTATGGTAACGCTGAACGCCGTACCCAATCTTGGTATCAGATGGTAGAAGCACCGACAGGTGCTAAGTCAGATTTATGGCAATTAGTTGAGTTCTCAAAACGCTTTAACGTTGAAGATGTGTGGCCAGAAGAGCTTATTGCTAAAAAGCCTGATGTTCGTGGTAAAACATTATTTGATGTACTTTATAAAGATTCATCTGTCGGTAAATTCTCCCTTGATGAAATCCCAGAAGATCGCTTAAACCATGATGCTCGAGACTTTGGCTTCTACATCCAAAAAGGTCTATTTGAAGAATATGCTAGCTTTGGTCGTGGTCATGCTCATGATTTAGCGCCTTATGATAGATATCATAAAGAGCGAGGCTTACGCTGGCCAGTAGTTAAAGGTGTCGAAACTAAGTGGCGCTTTAAGGAAGGTTCAGATCCTTATGTTAAACCTGGCAGTGGTTGGGATTTTTATGGCCACAAAGACGGTCGAGCAAGAATTTTTGCCCTCCCTTATGAGCCACCTGCAGAATCACCAGATGAAGAATACGACTTATGGTTATCAACTGGCCGTGTATTAGAGCATTGGCATTCTGGTTCAATGACACAACGTGTGCCTGAGTTATATAAAGCGATGCCTGATGCACTGGTTTATATGCACCCTGATGATGCTAAGAAACGTAATATGCGCCGCGGTGATTTAGTTAAGCTAATTTCTCGTCGTGGTGAAGTACAGACTCGCGTAGAAACTCGCGGTCGTAATAAGCCACCTAAGGGATTAGTTTATATGCCTTGGTTTGATGCGAGTCGTTTAGTTAACAAAGTCACTTTAGATGCAACGGATCCGCTATCCAAACAAACGGATTTTAAAAAGTGTGCTATTAAAATTGTTAAAGTTTAGGAGTCTGAAATGAAAAAATTTAACCTAGCAGTAATTGCCAGTTTATTGGTGCTAACAGTATCACCTATTATGTACTCTCTAAACGCTAATGCTGCGGATAAAGAAACGGTTAACTCTGTTGCCACACTGAGAGATGCAACACCTATCGATGTGCAAAAAGAGCCAAACAGAATTCCTAAAGTCATTAACAAGGATATTAAACAAGGGCGTAACTACCCTATGCAGCCACCAGTTATACCTCATACTATTCGTAGTTATGAGGTGAACAAAAACAATAACAAATGCATGTCTTGCCATTCACGTAAGCGTACAGAGAAATCACAAGCGCCCATGGTCAGTGTGACTCACTTTATGAATCGTGATGGTAACTTTCTAGCCGAAATATCTCCGCGTCGATATTTTTGTAATCAGTGTCATGTTACACAGCTTGATGCCAAACCTTTAGTTGAAAATACCTTTACTGATATGCACAACTTAATGAATGAAAAAACAAAAGCTAAATCACAAGAACATTAGGAGTTAGCATGAAAAATATTCTTATAATTGGCTGGAAAACCCTAAGTAAACCTAGTGGTTATTATAGCCTTGGTGCTCTAGTACTTGGTGGCTTTATTGCCGGTATTATTTTCTGGGGTGGCTTCAACACCGCCCTAGAAGTAACCAATACTGAAGCGTTCTGTATTTCATGCCATGAAATGGAGAATAATGTATACGAAGAGATGAAAGCTACTATTCACTTTTCTAATCGCTCAGGTGTACGCGCGACATGTCCTGATTGCCATGTTCCACATAACTGGACCGACAAAATAGCGCGGAAAATGCAGGCTTCAAAAGAAGTTTGGGGCATGATTTTTGGGACGATTGACACTCGTGAGAAGTTTTTAGCTCATCGTAGAGGTTTAGCAGAAAACGAATGGCGCAGACTTAAAGCCAATGACTCATTAGAGTGTCGTAACTGTCATAACTTCGATTACATGGATTTCACTGAACAAAGTGAACGTGCTTCATACCAGCATTCTACTGCACTTGCTGATGGTGAAAAAACGTGTATTGATTGTCACAAAGGTATAGCACATCAACTACCTGATATGAAAGGTGTTGAAGGTTGGTAAACCCCGTTACTAGCAAATAAGCTAAAACAATAAAAAACCAGTGCTTGTCACTGGTTTTTTATTGTTTTAGCTTATTTGCTCGTTACATTTATTTAGCTGAAAATCGACCGCTTAACATATTAAACCCCAATAAATATTACTAACAACGCATAAACAAGTATCCCAAATAACCCAAAAGCCCTCGACAACTATCCAGTCTTATTTACAAAATCTCTTAGAATAATAAACACAGAAATAATTTGAATATATTTTTAATTTTTTTGTAAATGGCCATTGAAAATCGCCATTATCTTACCTATGTTAAGCAATATACTTTATCACTTTTCTAGCAAGTAAGAGGTAATGCTGATGGTAACTGATATTGAAGATGACTTTTTTAATGACATGAATGATGCCCCCACTGACGAGGTAATCGACAACAATAATAGCCAAGGTAGCTCTTTAGCTGAAAAACATGCCCAAGAACAAGCACAAAAAAACTTGCTTGCGCGTAAACGTATAGATGAATTAAAAGAAAAGAAACGCCTAAAGGACCTACTTGACGATAGTGATGACTGGTAACTGATCATTAAAGTTGCCACATGCTGGTATTCGCTTGATATAACCTTGCAATAACATCATTTAAGCATAAAATAACCGTACACCTTTATAATTCTTACACTTTTAAATATTATGACGTTATTTGAAAAACTTCGCTGTATTTTCACCTTTGGTCAAGGCGTAGCTTTACCACTTCCAGAGATATCTACTGACACTACTCCTAGCCAATTATTTACCCAATGGTTTGATGATGCCAATAAGTCAGGAATATTACTGCCTGAAGCCATGTCTGTTAGTAGTTGTAGTGTCGATGGACAACCTAGTTCACGTATGGTTTTGCTTAAAGATTATAATGAAGATGGTTTTGTTTTTTTTACTAACTACGCTAGCCGAAAAAGTAATGAACTTGCAGAAAACAGTAAGGTAGCACTGTTATTCCATTGGAATGTATTACAAAGACAAATTCGTATTGAAGGCACGGTAGAGAAAGTATCTGAGCAAGAGTCCGCAGATTATTTTCATAGCCGAGATAGAGGAAGTCAAGTAGGTGCTTGGGCATCTAAACAAAGTCAAAAGCTAAAAAATGATGATGAACTAAAAGAACGAATGAGTCATTTTCAAGATAAGTTTACCGAAGGTGAAGTACCTCTTCCTGAGTTTTGGGGCGGGTGGCGAGTTAAGCCGCACGCTATTGAATTCTGGCAAGGTCGCGCGAATCGTTTACATGATCGTCTTTGTTTTGAAAAGCAAGACAACAACTGGCAACATCATAAGTTACACCCTTAGGGTAATACACAAAAGAGAGCTATTTTAAGCTCTCTTTTTCATTTTAGCCTTCCATTCTATTTAATAATAATGCTATGACTTCGGTGGTGGAATCACACTAGGTTTTTGGCAATGTGGTCTGTTACCCGTATGATAATATTTCATCGACACTGGTAAGTGAGCTGTTAATTGTTTAATACGAGTTTGATTAGACGGGTGTGTCGACATAAATTCAGCTGGCGCACCTTTACTGAGTTTAGCCATATTTTGCCAAAGTTTAATACTGGCATTCGGCTCAAAGCCTGAACGAGCCATAAGATCTTGACCAACGATATCGGCTTCACTTTCATGTGCACGACCATAAGGCATAATTACACCATATTGCAGCCCTAAACCTAATCCTGCCATCCATAAGCCTTTATTTTCTACATCAGTCATACCTACCGCAGCTGTAGCGGCTGCCATGCCCATGTTCTGCAACTTGCTTGCTGATAAACGTTCATTTGAATGATGCTCAATTACATGTCCAACTTCATGACCAATAATAGCGCCCAACTGATCTTGATTCTCTGTTACGTTTAAAATCCCCGTATAAACACCTATTTTACCACCAGGTAAAGCAAAGGCATTCACTTGTGGTGAATCAAAGACAACAACTTCCCAGTCCCCTTTATGCACCGATTTAGCTACATTTTTGGTTATGGCACTAGCAACACACTGTACAAAGTCATTTGTTGCTTTATCTGTGCTAATCGGTGTTTGATTTTTCATATCATCAAATGAAGCCGCGCCCATTTTATCTAGCTCGGTATCAGAAAATAACATCACTTGTTTTCGACCAGTGCTTGAACTTGTACAGGCTGTCAACGCTATTAACGCGCTTAGTATAATGAGGGGAAGTTTCATGGTTAACTAATATAATCCTTAAATAGTGAGTAGTAGTATTTTATTATGATGATCGTAAGTTTACTAGTCTGTTACACATTTTATGTCTCTGTTCGTAATTTAAAAAGTAATTTCAGGTTGATTTTAAGACATTACACTAAAAAATATTATCAAAGATCAGATACTTGAGCCTAAATGCAAAGTAGTATTATGTTTATTGACTAAGATTATATTTAGATAACTTTTACTTGTAATAAACCTTTTTCAGCGTAGAGCCTCAGCTTATTGCGCTGGCTCTAGTTCTGGCTCTGAAAAATATAATCAAACAAGAGACAGCTATAAATTTTATCGTTGGAGCTATAGTAACTTTACAACTCAAAAGTGATGAATTATTTATTATCCCATAATTTTAAACTGCCAATAAAAATAGAGACTGTTAAGCTTAATAACAGTCGATAACTGTTCAACTATTAGAGTACAAAAATAAATTTTGAAGCAATTAAATTACCAAGAAGTTTTAGATACTGATAAACAAGTCCCTTTAGTTTGGCTAGTTATTATAATGAGCTGCATTCCCTTCGCCATATATCAAAGTGAAGGTTTAGCCGAAATTTCAGCTTGGTTTATGCCTACACAGCTAACTCAACTGCTTGAACCACTTAATACTTGGAAACTATGGAGTCCAACTTTTGTGCATTACACATTCCCTCATTTACTAACAAATATCACCTTATGGTGGCTGTTTGCGGGTAAAATAGAACGCGAATCTAGAATAGAGCTATTTGTTATTTTTACTCTTATTGCAACTTGCGCCAATTTAAGCCAGTGGTATATGACAGGACCAAAATTTGGCGGTTTATCCGGAGTTGTTTATGGCTTGATGGGCTACCTAACAGTACATTATTACGTAGGAAACAAAAAAAAATACCATATAGATCCTGCACTTGTAATATTAATGTTGGCATTGATACCCTTGTCATTTTCTGACATGCTAGGGAAATTATCTATATACGCACATATAGGTGGGCTAATTAGTGGCTGCTTACTAGCATTTGCTCATCTATCCTTTTATTCGCGTTATAAAACACACTAAAGTCTAGTCTATTACTCTCGTTACCTTTAAATAAGAGAAAACAACAACATGCCTAAATTACGCTCGATGTATATGAGTGATTTCGAACCTGTAATCCGAATTATTAATGCCCATGATGAAGATGACGCAGAATCGGCCGAAGCTGACTACCAACATGAAGGAGTAGATAACCAATTTGTTTACGAGTTGGATGAAAAGCTTATCGGTGTTACCGGTTATCGAGCGGTGCCTGCAACCAAGGGTACTTATTGGTTGTCATGGACATATCTTTTACCTGAATTTCAAGGAAAAGGTTATGGTAAAAAAATGCTGAGTGAGTTGTTCAGCCTTTTACGTGAAAAGGAAGCACGTAAGCTGTTTGTAAAAGTCTCCGATTATAAAGATGAAACTGGTGTTAACATATATGAAAGCGCATTTAAAACATACCAGTCACTAAACTTTATAGAAGAAGTTGTTAATAACGATTTTTATGATGAAGGTGAAAACCAACATATTCTAAGTTTAAGCTTAAGTGATGAAACAAGTGACAACTCAGATGAAGAAATTCAAGTCGCAGACGAAAAGCCCGTAATACAATTTAGCGGCTTAATGGAAATAGCAGAAAGTGACGGTGCTTATACCTTTAATTGGGAAGTACAAGAAAAGAAAAAACTGTTTGGTAAACGTAATTTTACTGTTACTGATTTGCTAATAGGTATAAGCGCAGCAAAAGAATCTAACGCACGTAATATATTCCTAACCTTCCCTTCAAATCTTCCTTTAATTCATAAGCCTTTACAGGCAGCTAACTTTAAATATGTAGGAAATTTAAAAGATTACTATGAAAAAGGTGTGCATGAATACCACTTTGTGTACACTGTCTTGCGTTAAAAATTTATTAAGTTGTAATGGAGGAATTTTAATGAATACAGGTAGTTTAGTAAAATATGGATTGATTGCAGCAGTAATTGGCTGGGTATATTTTTCAGGTTCTAATGACAATGAATACGTAGAAGATGATTTAGATCTCAATTTAGTATTAGATGTTACCATCGATACTTTAGATAAAGTTTCTGAAACGGTTAGTGAGGAAACAAACCCAGACGAAGCTTTTATAATTTTAGCTGAGACGCTAGCTGTTGATTACAACCAGTCTCAGCCTAGCATCTATCAAGGGAATATTGGCGTGAGCCCACAAACAGACTCGTCTTTATTAGCTTTTGACGATGCCAATGCTAACAAAACATTTGATGAAGGTGAGTCACTACTATACTTAATCGAAATTGACGGTGAAAAATCAAGAATAATCGCCTCAAGCCGCAGTGGAGAGGTAAACGATCATCACTTTAGCGGCACGTCATTACTTGCAGGCTACCTAATTGGCAGCATGTTAAGCCGTCAAAGGGCTTCAGGTGTATCATCTAAAAGTTTAGCAAATAAAAAGACGATAACATCTAGTGCCGCTGCTAAATCAAGAGCTGGCTCAGGTAGTCACTCTAAAGGTAAATAATCATCTAGATTACTTATTTTCTATTAAGAAGCAGGTAATAAGAAACCTCCTGCTTCTTTACTTTTCTTAAAGTATCAAATGCTATTGACTGCATTTTATCCCTATCGTTTGAAGTAATGTTATGCCTAAAAATCAAAATATTGACACCTCAGAAATTACGAGCAAACAAAGTAGTATTTTGCTTTTTTCTATCCTAATTGTTGCCTTGTGCGGAATAGTATACGAGTTGATCATTGGTACTGTCTCATCATATCTATTAGGTAACAGTGTTTATCAGTTTTCATTAACTATTGGCGTATTCATGTTTGCAATGGGTGCGGGCTCCCTTATTTCTAAATATTTTGATGACCAATTTGTTCGTAATTTTATTATTATAGAGGTCGCAATTGCCCTTATTGGAGGCATTTGTAGCATTTTGCTCTTTATGGTATTCCCCTATGCACGGGCTTTATACGAGCTGGTTATGTACAGCCTTATCCTTGTTATTGGTGCTTTGGTCGGCATGGAAATCCCAATTCTGACGACCTTATTGGCGAAGAAAAAGAGTATGAAAAACTCTATTGCCGATGTCATGTCATTGGATTATTTGGGTGCGCTCATAGGCTCTGTAGCTTTTCCTTTATTGTTATTACCTACTTTAGGTCTAGTGCAGTCATCCTTTGCTATTGGTTTAATCAATATTTCTATCGCTATTGTGAATGTTTACATTTTTCGTCATCATCTAGCTAATTACAAAAACATGATGTTAATGTGCCTTGCTATTTTAGCCTTACTTGTTACTTTTATTTTTTATGGTACACGTATAACTAGCTTTGCCGAAAAGCACTTATATTTCGATCAAGTAGTCTACTCAAAACAAACACCTTATCAAAAGTTGGTAGTAACACGCTCTACTACAAACCGCGAACAGAAATTATACATTGATGGTCACATTCAATTCTCTTCACGCGATGAATATCGGTATCATGAAAATTTAGTACACCCGTTACTTTCCATACCAGGGCCACGTAAAAACGTACTTATTTTAGGCGGCGGCGATGGTTTAGCTGCACGAGAAATTGTGAAGTACAACGATGTTGAGTTAATTCACTTAGTCGATATTGACCCTGAAATGGTTCGTATCGCTAAAGAGCTTCCCTTACTTAAACGACTTAATCGTAAAAGTTTATCTGATGAAAGATTAACGAGCTTTAGTGAGGATGCTTTTAGCTTCATTAACCAACCAGGTATTTTATATGACCGTGTGATCATTGATATGCCTGACCCACACAATGAAGCGATAAATAAATTATACTCGAAAGAGTTTTATACCATGATAAATCGCAGAATGAGTGCTGATGGGATACTAGTAACCCAAAGCTCATCCCCTTTTTATACTCGTAGAACCTTTTGGTGTATTGAAGAAACTCTAAATTATGTTTTTGATAATACGATGAGCTACCAAGTAGCTCTGCCTTCGTTCGGTATTTGGGGCTTTAACATGGCACGTAAGGATAGCGATATCCCACAAAACTTCACTTTTGATGTGCCTACACGTGCTATTACTGCCGACAGCATGATGGCAGCTATGGTTTTTTCTAAAGATATGATGAAAATAGAGACCCCAGTAAATACCATTATGGAGCCGAAGTTATACCAACTTTATATTGAGGACTTACAGCATTAGTAATTACTTAATAGGCTTAGCTATTTACTAATTAACTAAACCTGACCTTAATTAAACCTGACCTCGTAAAATTTCTTTAATCTCAACGCGCTTGGGTTTGAAAATACTTCGAAGTAGAGCGACCGCTTTTTCAGGCTCAGCCTTGCCACACATGAACACATCAAAAGCGGCATAATTTCTTTCAGGCCACGAATGCACACTCATATGAGACTCTGCTAATAAAGCAACACCGGTAATACCGCCTTCACCGGTAAATTTATGCAAATGAATATGCAATAACGTTGCTCCAGCAACTTGTGCTGCGTCCATCAAAGCCCGCTCCATTAATTCAATATCAGTAAGAAAAGATGCTTCATAGAAATCGACAATGTAGTGTCTACCTGCAATATTTTCTTCGATAGTAGCTATGTTAGTGCTGTCATTCTGCGGTAATTCATTGCTATCTAAAGCAAAGGTTTTACTCGTTTTAACATTGATAAGTGATGGGCTTTGAATTATTTCAGCGCATTCATTGTTGTCCATTTTTCTGTAATTCCTTTACAACATTCACACAATTTAAAGACCGTATGACAAGAGGATAATGCCTAAAGTTTACCAGATTATGAATCGAAATATAGCGAATATTGTAACTATAAATATTTACAATATTATAGTGATGCTGTTCAATTATTATTTTAAGTTATCTCCTCAATAGAAACAAAAAACCGAGCTGAGCTCGGTTTTTTGTTAATGATTTGTCAGTATTTATTTCTTTGACAATTTAGCTACCTACAAGCGCTAATAACACACCAGCGGCAACAGCTGAGCCAAGTACACCAGCAACATTGGGTCCCATAGCATGCATGAGTAAGAAGTTATGTGGATTAGCTTGTAAACCAACTTTATTGGCAACACGTGCCGCCATAGGTACGGCTGAAACACCTGCTGCACCAATAAGCGGGTTAATTGGATCTTTAGAGAACTTATTCATGGTTTTAGCCATAATAACACCGGAAGCTGTTCCTATTGAGAAAGCCACGGCACCTAATGCAAGAATACCTAAAGTTTCAACATTTAAGAAAGCCTCAGCACTTAACTTTGAACCAACCCCTAGACCTAAAAATATAGTTGTAATATTAATTAGCTCATTTTGTGCTGTCGTACTCAATCGGTCAACAACACCCGATTCTCGCATTAGATTACCTAAACAAAACATACCTACCAACGGTGTCGCCGCAGGTAAAAAGAAAATGGTCATTAGCAAGACACCTAATGGAAAAATAATTTTTTCAATTTTTGTAACAGATCTAAGCTGCGCCATTTCAATTTTACGTTCATCTTCAGTAGTTAATGCTTTCATAATTGGTGGCTGAATAATTGGTACCAAGGCCATATATGAATATGCTGCGACTGCTATTGCCCCTAATAACTCTGGCGCTAATTTAGAAGCCAAGAAGATTGCCGTAGGGCCATCCGCTCCACCAATAATAGCAATTGCAGAAGCATCCTTAAGGGTAAACTCAATCCCAGGAACATAGTTTAAAGCGATTGCACCAAACAGCGTTGCAAAAATACCAAACTGCGCTGCTGCACCTAACAACAAAGTTTTAGGATTAGCAATGAGGGCTCCAAAGTCAGTCATAGCACCAACCCCCATAAAGATAATCAACGGAAAGATTCCCGTATCAATACCCGCATAATAAATATAATGTAATAAACCACCGACTTCTGAAAAACCAGCAACAGGAATGTTAGTTAAAATTGAACCAAAACCCATTGGTAGTAGTAATAATGGCTCAAAGTTTCTCGCAATTGCTAGATAAAGCAGACCACAACCTACTAACATCATAATCACTTGGCCTAGCTCAAAATTAGCTAAGCCGGTTGAAAGCCACAGTTTAGTTAAAGATTCCATGACACCCCCTATGAAAAGCTAAGTAATGCATCACCAACAGCAACAGAGTCACCTTCTTTGGTAAATAACGATACTATTTCGCCGGCAGTTACCGCACGAATTTCTGTTTCCATCTTCATTGCTTCCATGATAATTACCACATCACCAGCTTCAACATGATCACCTTCGTTAACTAATACTTTAAAAATATTACCTGCTAATGGTGCATTTAAAGTTTCTTCAGCAGAAATCGATGTTGATTGCTTCATGGCATCATCACCTGCAGGGAGAGTAATAGCATCGATAGAGCCACCTGGAGCAACAATTACATCATAAACCTTACCATCAACACTCACAGCATAGTTTTCTGGGGCTGTAGGGTCACTAGCTTCTGTCACAACCTTAGACTTGCTATTTGCTTTAGTTGGAATAGGCTCAAAAGCTGCTGGGTTATTACGGTTTTCAAGGAACTTCAAACCTATTTGAGGAAATAACGCATAAGTTAAGACATCATCAATAGTATCATCAGCTAAGTTAATATTTTTTTCTTTGGCGAGTACTTGTAACTCTTCTGATAACTTATCAACTTCAGGATCTAATAAATCTGCTGGGCGACAAGTAATAACGTCCTTACCATCTAAAATTCGTGCTTGTAATTCAGCATCAACTGGCGCTGCAGTAGCCCCATATTCGCCCTTCAACACACCAGCCGTTTCTTTGGTAACTGATTTATAACGTTCACCGGTAAGTACATTTAGTACTGCCTGTGTGCCAACTATTTGCGAAGTTGGTGTTACTAGTGGGATATAACCTAAATCTTTACGTACTTTAGGTATCTCAGTTAACACTTCATCAAATTTGTCAGCCGCACCCTGCTCTTTTAATTGGTTTTCCATATTCGTTAACATGCCACCAGGTACTTGAGCCGTTAATATACGAGCGTCAACACCTTTAAGACTGCCTTCGAATTCTGAATATTTATCTCTAACATCACGGAAATATGCAGCAACTTCAGCCATTTTCTCAACATTAAGTCCTGAATCACGTGAGCTACCTTCAACAATAGCAGCAATGGTTTCAGTCGGTGAGTGGCCGTAAGTCATACTCATTGAAGAGATAGAAGTATCGATAACATCAACATCACTATCAATAGCCTTCATTTGAGTTGCAACACTTAACCCTGTAGTTGCATGACAGTGCAAAGCAATAGGTAGTGCGACAGTCTCTTTTAACTTACTAATCAATTCTGCAGCATCGTACGGCTTTAATAACCCGGACATATCTTTAATACATAAAGAATGAGCACCCATATCCTCAAGTTGCTTGGCCATAGTTAACCACCCTTCAAGGGTGTGCACAGGGCTCTCTGTATAACTCAAAGTACCTTGAGCATGTGCTCCTACTTTTACAGCGGCTTTGATAGAAGTTTGTAAATTACGTACGTCATTCATCGCATCAAAAATACGGAAAACATCAATACCATTCACATGTGCACGTTCAACAAACTTTTCCACGACATCATCAGCATAATGACGGTAACCAAGTATATTCTGACCACGAAATAGCATTTGTTGCTTGGTATTTGGCATTGCCTTTTTAAGTGCTCGAATACGCTCCCACGGATCTTCACCTAAATAACGGATACATGAATCAAACGTTGCACCACCCCAAGACTCGATTGACCAATAGCCTACTTCATCGAGCGTAGATGCAATAGGTAGCATATCTTCTAAGCGAAGCCTAGTGGCTAAAATTGATTGATGTCCGTCTCTTAAGACAACCTCGGTGATACCTAATGGCTTACTCATATTTACGCCCTTTTATCTAAAATTTTAATGATATGGTGGAAAATAACGTCAATATTTTTCAATATTATTTATCTTGGCCATGCTGTGTGCGGTAACGCTTAACCGCTCCACTTATAGCAGCAACTACTGCTGGTGAAATATCACCGTGAGGCTTGTTATGACTCTTATTTTTTCTATTCGTGCGAGATGGTACAACTGCAATTGGATCTGGAAACTTGATAGCAAGTTTTGCTAGTACTGTATTAATAAAAATAATTAGTATGCTTAAAAATACAAATACAAATACCATTCCTGCCAACATTAATGTGCCAGCTTCAAAAAACTGTTGTTGCATATTGTCCATTATTTATTCTCATTCAAGTTCGTTGTAACTTCTTGTAATTAGAATAATCACTCCAATACCTACATTGCAAACAATTTTATCTAATTTCAGAAAAATAATTGAACGTCAACCCCAAAAACAGCTAATATTCACTGAAACGACAGAAATATACATACCATTTTGCATACTTTAAATATTGTATACATTATCAAAACCATGAATATAGGGTATTAGAAATAGATAAAAAGGAATGTTATACAATATACACACAAGAGTGAATCATTCACATTCTGGAATATGTATACGAAGATACTAGTAGTTACTCCAACCATCGCTGACAAATAGAACAATAAACATACAAAAAAAGAATGCTTTCGAACAAAGCGGAAGCTATTCTTTTTAAGTTGTTTCAAGCTCACTCCTTGATGATAAATCCAAATACTTATAGTTCACCGTATAATTTTTCTTAAAGTTACTGCCCTAAAATTTAACTCCATCTGCTTATTAAGAAAATGCTCAAAACCTACGAAATGTGATTTCTTTAACAAAGAAATCAATTTGATTAAATTTCTTCTCTGCACTGTACTCAATGGTCAATAACAAGAAAAATACGCTTAGTTAGAGTCATTCTAAATCTAATAAGCTTAACGACGTTAGTGGGCATTGAATAAACTCCCACAAGGCGAGTTTAAAGAGGTTATATGCGGCGTTATTGATTTTGACAAGGATAGCACTTGGATGTAGAGCCTTAGATAATACAGATCCGTATTCTTCTGAGTTACCATTAACTTCAATAAATACCTTACCTCTAGCTCTTTAGCTCTCGCTGAGCGGTAAAGAACTCAATCAACTTGCTATTAACTTGGTATTGACTTGCTAAAGACCAAGCTTAAGAACGATAGCGAGAGTACTCCCTGATTTATTCGCTCTATCTAATTTGCATAAAAAATAAAGCTGATAAAGCAGCTAAAGACAACAACTTTAGATAGCGCAAATAAGCTTTGCTAAACTCTATTGAGTCAACCCATACAATCTACTTATTAGAGAAACCTGCGATCGCACAGTGAATCATAGCAACCAGCTCCCGAGTTAGTTGAATCTATCAAATGAAGCTGCTGACTCACGGTATAAATAGGTATTGTGTGTATTTCAGGCATAAAAAAACCTAGCATAAGCTAGGTTACTTTATATCTACCTAAGTAGAAAAGTGATGGGCGCGGTAGAAATCTACTTATTAGAGAAACCTGCGATCGCACAGTGAATCATAGCAACCAGCTCCCGAGTTAGGTGAATCTATCAAATGAAGCTACTGACTCACGGTATAAATAGGTATTATGTATATTTTAGGCATAAAAAACCTAGCATAAGCTAGGTTATTTTATATCTACCTAAGTAGAAAAGTGATGGGCGCGGTAGAAATCTACTTATTAGAGAAACCTGCGATCGCACAGTGAATCATAGTAACCCGCTCCCGAGTTAGGTGAATCTATCAAATGAAGCTACTGACTCACGGTATAAATAGGTATTATGTATATTTTAGGCATAAAAAAACCTAGCATAAGCTAGGTTATTTTATATCTACCTAAGTAGAAAAGTGGTGGGCGCGGTAGAAATCTACTTATTAGAGAAACCTGCGATCGCACAGTGAATCATAGCAACCAGCTCCCGAGTTAGGTGAATCTATCAAATGAAGCTACTGACTCACGGTATAAATAGGTATTATGTATATTTTAGGCATAAAAAAACCTAGCATAAGCTAGGTTTTTTTATATCTACCTAAGTAGAAAATTGGTGGGCGCGGCAGGAGTCGAACCTGCGACCGCCTGGTTCGTAGCCAGGTACTCTATCCAGCTGAGCTACGCGCCCACGGTATGAAAACTTATTTATCCAGCCTTAACATGAGCTGCTTTTTATATTAACTCTCTCACTTATTAAAGTGAAAGAATCTTCTAATATTCTAGCATAAAAAAACCTAGCATAAGCCAGGTCATTTATATCTACCTAAGTAGAAAAGTGGTGGGCGCGGCAGGAGTCGAACCTGCGACCGCCTGGTTCGTAGCCAGGTACTCTATCCAGCTGAGCTACGCGCCCACGGTATGTAAATATTTATTCAGCCTTAACATGAGCTGACTTCATTATTTTATCACTTGAAGGAAGTGGTGGGCGCGGCAGGAGTCGAACCTGCGACCGCCTGGTTCGTAGCCAGGTACTCTATCCAGCTGAGCTACGCGCCCTCATGAACTATTTTTTATATCTTAGTCTAAAGATAGCGAACTTTCGTTCTACACAACCATTATATCTTATAAAAAGAAAATGGCGGAGAGGGAGGGATTCGAACCCTCGATCCGGCTACAAACCAGATACTCCCTTAGCAGGGGAGCGCCTTCGGCCACTCGGCCACCTCTCCAATGGCTGCGAATTATAGAGACTTGAAAAAAAGAGTCAAACCTTTTTTCACATTTATTTCGTATAAATCACTGTTTGCTGACAATTCAGGCAATTCTGATGTTTTTTAATCATTATTTGCGTTTAAGACAAAAAAAAACACCGCATTGGCGGTGTTTTTTAGCGACTAGATATAACTTTGTCTGTATTGCCTTTTTAGAAATCCTTAATAACAGACCTATAAATGAAGCTATTAGTTAGACTTTGTTGCCTGAAACTTCAGCATCACCCTTTTCGGCTTGAATGCGCATGTAAATTTCTTCACGATGAACTGATATTTCTTTTGGCGCATTAACACCTATTCTTACCTGATTTCCTTTAACGCCTAAAACAGTTACGGTAACTTCGTCACCAATCATTAATGTTTCACCTACGCGTCGTGTTAATATAAGCATATTTTTTCCTTATCCTTTAAAGTGAGATCACTAAATAAATATATATAAGCTAGTAATATATTAGAATTAGTTACTTTTTAATTCATTCACTATTAACTAATAGTCAATTTTCCATAAAAAGTCATTATTCATTAAAGACATCATATCCGATGATGGCTCGCAATGAAGCTTTGATAATTAGCAACATACAAATGCGTTGCTACATCTATCGCTCATATTTTAGCAAGATTTCGACATCCTTGAATAGTTTTATAGCTTAATTTCCCTACCGATTCCGTAATAAATTGCAATATTTAGGTTGTTTTTTGTGACTTTTAGCAAACAAGTTACACAAAACATGAAAATTAACATTTTAATAACATAGAAATAAAAAAAGGAAGCAAACGCTTCCTTTGGAATTTATATTAGCTAGTTATTAATGTTAATTAACTAATTTTTCTGTTAACCATGCAGACACACTAGCAAGTGCAGGCGTGATGTTTTCTGGCTGACTACCACCTGCTTGTGCCATATCAGGACGACCGCCACCTTTGCCCCCTACTTGCTGGGCAACCATATTAACTAGCTCACCAGCTTTAACACGACCAACTAAGTCTTTTGTTACGCCAGCAATTAAACCGACCTTTGGTCCATTAGCCGTTGCTAGCATAATAACACCAGACTGCATTTTATTTTTAAGTTCATCAACCATACCGCGCAATGCTTTACTCTCCACACTACCCAAGTCGGCAATTAGTACTTTAACACCATTAATTTCAATAGCATCATTAACTAAATCAGATCCCGCTTGTGCAGCCAACTCTTGTTTTAGTTGTGCTACTTCTTTTTCAAGCTGCTTCGAACGACTTATAAGTTGCTCAACTTTACTCGTAGCATTACTTACATCACTTTTTACTAATGCGGCAATATTACTGAGAGAAGCTGATTGATGATTAATAAAATTAAGTGCTCCTGTGGCGGTAACTGCTTCAATACGACGAACACCAGCAGCAACACCAGATTCAGAAACTATTTTTAATAAACCTATATCGCCTGTTCTATTAACATGCACACCACCACAAAGCTCTATAGAAAAGTCCCCAAGAGTTACAACACGTACTTCGTCGTCATACTTTTCACCGAAGAGTGCCATAGCGCCCTTCTCTTTAGCTTCTTCAATATACATAGACTCAGTTTGTTTTGAGTGGTTTCGACGAATTTCATCATTAACCATTTGTTCAACTGAATGTAATTCTTCAGCCGTAACACCTTCAAAATGAGAAAAATCAAAACGTAATTTATCGCTATCACATAATGAGCCTTTCTGAGTAACGTGATCACCCAATACTTTACGTAAGGCGGCATGTAATAAATGTGTTGCCGTATGATTTTTTATTATGTTGGCTCTGCGCTCAACGTTAATTTCAGCTTTAACACGTCGATTTAGGCCAACATCAGTACGTGCAGTGCCTTTATGAGCAAAAGCGTTACCTAATTTAATTGTATCAGTTACTTCAAAGGCGCCACCATCAAGATGCAAAAGACCACTATCACCAACCTGACCACCTGACTCAGCATAAAAAGGGGTATGATCTAAAATCACAATACCTTGCTCACCTGCATTTAATTGCTGAACAGCATCTTGGTCTTGGCTGTTAAATAATTCAACCACTGTCGCTGAATATGAATCATTGTCATACCCCTTAAAGGCTGTTTTATGATCAGATTTTAGCTGTTGATTATAATCAGTGCCAAAGTTACTTGCTTGTTGTGCACGCTCTCGTTGCTGCTTCATAGCGGCATCAAAACCGTCTTTATCAATTTTTAATTGACGTTCTCGAGCAATATCAGCAGTTAAATCAGCAGGAAATCCATAAGTATCATACAACTTAAAGACATCATCACCTTTGATGGTATCGCCTGATAAGTTAGCTAAAATATCTTCAAGCAAAAGCATACCACGATCTAAGGTACGTCCAAATTGCTCTTCTTCAATCCGTAATAATTTTTCAATAATGCCTTGTTGCTGAACCAGCTCAGGATAAGCTTCGCCCATTTGCTCAATAAGTGACGCAACAAGTTTATGGAAAAAATGCCCATTCGCTTCTAACTTGTGACCATGGCGGATAGCACGACGAATAATACGACGAAGCACATAACCGCGCCCTTCGTTTGAAGGTACTACACCATCAACAATCAAGAAACTACATGAACGAATATGGTCACTAATAACACGAAGTGATTTATGTTCTAAATCATTGCAACCAAGTAGCTCGGCAGTATCTTTTATCAATGCTTGGAAAATATCAATTTCATAGTTACTGTGCACATTTTGCATAATTGCAGAAATACGCTCTAAGCCCATACCCGTATCAATAGATGGGTTAGGTAACGGCTCCATAGTTCCGTCACTTTGACGGTTATACTGCATGAAAACTATATTCCAAATTTCGATAAAGCGATCACCATCTTCATCTGGTGAGCCTGGAGGTCCGCCGAATATATCCTCACCGTGGTCATAAAAGATCTCAGAACAAGGTCCACATGGTCCGGTATCACCCATTGACCAAAAATTATCCGACTCATATTTTTTATTCGGTGACTTATCACCAATACGAATTATTTTAGCTTCTGGAACTCCAATTTCATCTCTCCAAAAAGAGAAAGCTTCCTCATCCGATTCATATACGGTTACCAAAAGTTTTTCTTTTGGTAAACCCAACTCACCAGTTAAAAACTGCCAAGCATAACTAATAGCATCGTTTTTGAAATAATCGCCGAAACTAAAATTTCCCATCATTTCAAAAAAAGTATGGTGACGAGCGGTATAACCTACATTTTCTAAATCGTTATGTTTACCACCTGCACGTACACAACGTTGTGCTGAGGTTGCTCGGGTATAACTGCGTTTTTCAGCACCTAAAAAAACATCTTTAAAAGGGACCATGCCGGCATTAGTAAACAATAATGTGGCATCATTACCTGGTACTAACGAGCTGCTTTTAACTATTTGATGTTGCTTGGTGGCAAAAAAATCTAAAAATGCCTGACGGACTTCGGCGGTGCTTTTAATCATGGGATACTCAACAAATCGATTTAGGTCTATTTACATTCTGGGTATATTTACATTCCGAATTCAAACTAATACGGTAAAATTTCATCGCTGAAATAACTGCGGTATTGTAGAAAACGAACCTTTTGGCTTGCTCTTTCTGCTCTGCTTTTTATCAAGCTTGCTATCAATGTTATCATCAATGGCTAGCTTGTCGCCAAAACGCTTATTATACGCAAGCTGAGCTTGAAGATACCAATCAATTTCACAACTTTCACGCAATTCTTGAATAATTGTTGTGCAAAGTAGCATTTGTTTAAGTTCACTAGCCTCATAAATCGATTTTATTCACCTTTTGCAGCGACTACCATTGACCTATAAGTGGGATATAAAAACCTTATCGGTTAAATAACCGAAGCATTAGATAATAATTATTCGATTATCAAGGAAAGCATTATGACTAACAGGCTCTTTATCAACGTTTTCACGCTGAGAATCGAATAAAGGGGAATATTGAGTAAGGGCTGCTTATCCAGAGTTCAGGTTAGGTAAGTGCTGCTCACACTGAGTTCGGTTAAATAGTATTTGAATAAAACTTTAATAGTAGAGTTAATATCAGTGGGGAGGCTACGCTGTACAGGTATTTATGTGACTTAATTAACAGTGGCACCCTAGCTAAAAGCGTATTGCAGCACCTTCCGCTTATCTTTTATTCTTAACCAATACTATAGAGAAAGCAGTAACTGTTGACTTTCACTTGAGGTGTCAGCAAAACCAAGTGTTAAGCCAACAAGCCGAATACCACGCTTATTGGCTCTACTATAAGCCTTTGATAATAGACTAACAAAAAGCGCTTGCTGGCATTCATGACTCTGCGTTTCAACCGTTGTTTGATTAAAATCAGCAAATTTAAGTTTGATGCCTTGTTTTACAATCTCTCTATTTTTGTAGGGTGCTAGTCGAGTTAATAATTTTTGATATAAGGCCTCTATAACAAGCTGGCATTCATCTTGTGATGAAATATCTTGCGCTAACGTTGTTTCAATGGCCAGTGATTTTCGTTGTCTACTCACTTCTAAAGCGCGGTTATCAACACCATGAGACTTTAAATATAAACTGTTAGCGAACTTACCAACAATATTTTGTAGTGACCGAATATCACTTTGTCGTACATCTGCACAAGTTACAAAACCATGCCTGTTAAGCTTTTCAAATGTTTTAGGGCCTATACCAGGTATTTTTTTTAGTGAAAGTTGTTTAACAAAGTTAGCAACGTTATTTGGGGTAATAACACATTGACCATTAGGCTTGTTTTCATCACTGGCAATTTTAGCCAAAAACTTATTAGGTGCGATACCCGCAGATGCCGTCAAGTTCAATTCATTAAAAATATCTAACCTGATCTTTTCAGCGATAAGCGTAGCACTACCCTGGCACATGGTTGCATCAGTAACATCAAGGTAGGCTTCATCTAATGATAAAGGTTCGATCAATTCAGTGTAACGAGAGAATATTTCTCTAATATGTTTCGAGGTTTCTTTATATACATCCATGCGGCCATGAACAATTTTTAGATTTGGGCAAAGTTGCTTTGCTTTAATAGCTGGCATCGCTGCACGAATACCAAACTGCCTCGCTTGATAATTACAAGTACACAGTACACTCCGAGGTCCATCACCACCGACTGCCAAGGGGATATTCTGATACTCTGGAAAATCACGCATTTCAACGGCAGCGTAAAAGCAGTCCATATCAATATGAATTATTTTTCTCTGATTCCCCACGTATCACCCAAATCAAAAACTGTATAAAAACACAGTATAATGTATTTGGGTGACTTAGCAAGTAAGTTGAATAATTTGCCGCTGTTGGCTTAGGTTATTTAATAGCACCTAACGAGGGTGTTAATAGATCAAATAAAGCATCAATATGATCATCTCGATCATTTAAAGCTGCTATATAGTAGTACTGCTCACCACCTGCTTCGATAAATATTTCGCGATTTTCACACTCAAGCTCTTCAAGTGTTTCAAGGCAATCACTACTAAAAGCAGGGCTCATAATTGCAATGTTCTTTATACCTTGCCTGGGAAGGGTTTCAAGTGTTGCGTCTGTATAAGGCTTTAGCCACTCAGCTTTACCAAACCGTGATTGGAATGTCATGATTATTTCATCATCAGTAAAGCCTAGGTCACTCTCAAATAATACAGCTTTAAGCAGCACTGTTGTTTCATGACAGAAATCATAATAAGGATCGCCCCATTGGCGAAATAGTGCAGGCATACCGTGATATGACAATAACAAGCGTTCTGGCTTACCATGAGTTGCAATATGCTCTTTAACCGTGTCTGCTAATGCTTGGATATAGCGTGAGTTATTATGATAGGTATTTAAAAAATGTATCGATGGGACATAACGCCACTTTTGCAATTCTTTACTAACGGCATCAAAAGTAGAAGCGGTAGTTGGACCGGCATACTGTGGGTACAAGGGTAATACAATTATTTTATCTACACCTTGCTGTTGGAATTTTTTCAGCACGTTAGCTATTGATGGATTTCCATAACGCATAGCATAATCAACAAGTATTGTTTCACCATAATGTGATTTGATCTTTGTTGTTAACTTGTCTTTTTGTGCCGCTGTAATGGTTAGTAGGGGAGCACCATCATCCTGCCAAATACTTTGGTATAACTTTGCTGATTTGGCAGGCCTGATCCGTAAAATAATCCCGTGTAAAATAATAAGCCAAATTAAACGTGGGATCTCTACCACACGTTTATCAGATAAAAACTCTCGTAAATATCGACGTAAAGCACTCGGAGTAGGTTCATCTGGAGAGCCTAAATTAGTGATTAATACGGCAGTTACAGGACCTTTATTATCAGTGATATTATCGCTATTTTCTTTTCGGGCACTAAAGCGAGATTTCATTTGGCTTTTTCTTCTTCTTATAAGTTTTTGAGATAGCTATGTACTTAACTAGCTAACTCAGCTGAACTATTCAACAAGGCTACTCAACTAACTTATTCACAATAAGTTCAAGCGTTTCACTGCGATTAACGTCAACACCAAGAGCCTCGGCTTTATAATCACCTGACTTTATACCAACGCCACCTTGTTTTGATACAATGGCATAAACATGAACTTTATCGACACTGCCTAACGTATTATCTTTACTCATTGCTTGGCTATTGTTTAATACAATAACAGTAGGTAAATCACTTGCTTTCATTTTAACAGCAGCAAGTGGCATACGTTGTCCATTAGTAGGTACTGCATAAATAAAGACTACTCGGTCTGCTCCTTGCGTTAACTGCTTAGCAATATCGTCAGACAAGCTAACACTAACTTTTAGTTGTGGCCCTGAAGTCTCTTGCATTTTATTTGCAGACTTAACTGGTGAGCCACTTTCTGAGCTAGTTACAGAGATACCAAGTCTAATCTTAGCTTCAGCCACGGCTTCTTTAAGCGCTGCTATATTTACGCCCTGACTTTTAGAGTCAATGACACGCTGCCAATAAGTCAGTGCTTGTTGGTAATCCTCACTGATAAAGTTATGCATGCCTAATAAAATATTGGTTGATGGGTCATCAATATCAAGCGCTAATGCTTTGTCAATATACTCTTGTACTTGTTCATCTATTTTTTGACCATTTTTGTAATATAATGCTTGGGCAATTGCGCCTAATAAATCAGCATGTTCACCTTCTATTCTGATCACTTGATTAAATGCAGCAACGGCCTCGTCAAAACCACCAGCTGCAACATAGGTTTGTCCCAAGTTGTACCATGCTTCACTATCTTCTGAGTTAGTTTCTATATGTTTTTGCAGTTTTTTAATATGTGCTAACGCTTGAGCTTCGCGTTGCTTAAGCATTTGCTCTTGTGACATAGCTTGCTGCTGTCCATGCCCTGCTGGTAACTCTGTAATAAGATTGTAGCTACCCTGTTTGTTATAAAGCGCCACTGAAAAAATGATAATAAATACACTTAATCCTAACGGCCATAACGGAGAGTATGCTTTAGCCACTGTAGCAGTAACTTCCGATTCTTTTGATGTACTTTCAATATCTTGTAATAAGGTATTGTTAAGCTCTGCTAGTAAATATTGATAATTTTCCTCATCAATCCCACCTTCACTATAGTCCTTTTCAATCTCTTTTTTGTGCTCGTGGTATAAACGCACGTTGGTTTCATCTCGCACGTTCACATTTACACTTACATCTTGTGTTTTCTGCTTAAAGAAAGGTCGCCATACCATCAATAATAATAAAATTAAAAATATAAGGCCTATTACTAAAAATTCCATAATGTTATCTACTACTTACCTGATGAATCAGTGGTTATTTATCATTTAAAAAATTATTAAGTTTATCTTGCTGTTCCTTCGATAAAACCAAGTCTTTTTTATCTATGGGTTTTCGGCGAACGACGACGATAACAACAATAATGCCTAACAATATAAGCACTGCTGGACCAAACCATAACACGTAGGTCAACTGAGAAACTCTGGGTCGATATAAAACAAACTCCCCATAACGGTCAACCATAAAATTAACAATTTCGCTATCGGCTTTGCCTTGTTGCAACAACTCATAAAGCTCTTTACGCAAATCCGCGGCAATAGGAGAGTTTGAATCAGCTAAGTTCTGATTTTGACATTTTGGACACCTTAGCTCTTTACTTAACGCTTGAAAGCGAATTTTAGTCACTTCATCATTGAATTCGTAGGTGTCTACGGGGCTAGCTTTAGCCTGACTCACTGTAAATAAGAACACGAAAGAAAGTATAAAGGTTACGATTAAGCGCATGTTATTTTCCCTCCTTCTTTTCTTCAATTAACTGAGCAATTAATGGTTCAAATTCACGTCGCCATACTCTGGTATCAATAGCCCCAGCAAAACGTTTACGAATAACCCCATGATGATCAATAACAAATGTTTCCGGTGCACCATATACCCCTAGGTCTAGACCTAACGTACCTTCTTCATCAAAAATAGAGAATACATAAGGATCTTCATAATGTTTCAGCCATTGCTGTGCAGCAGCGCGATCGTCTTTGTAGTTCAGGCCATACAGTTTAACTTGCGGGTCTTTTGCGATATCAACTAAGTATGGATGCTCATACTTACAAGTAGGACACCAAGTAGCCCAAACATTGACTAAAACAATATCACCTTGAAGATCGGCTTGAGTGACTAGCTTGTCACTCTTATTTAGTGTTTTCAGTGAAAAAGCAGGCATAGCTTTTCCAACAAGCGCTGAAGGCATATCTTGTGGGTTAAGTGACAAGCCACGATATAATACACCCCCCAAGGCTATAACTAATATCAAAGGTAAAAAGCGAATGAGTTTAGCCATTATTACACCTCCAATACTTTTGCAGTTGTTGATGTTGTTACTGCTGAAACTGAATCAGTAGCCATAGGAGAACTCGCAACAGCCGGTTTTCTACGACGGTAACGTTTATCCAGCATAGATAAAACACCACCAATACTCATAAAGATTGCACCTAACCAAATCCAACGAACAAACGGTTTATAATGTACTCTTATTGCCCAAGCACCATCTGGTAAAGGGTCACCTAAGGCAACATAAACATCTCGGAATAGACCGGGGTCAATACCTGCTTCGGTCATACCCATAGTTTGCACACGGTACTCTCGGCGCTCAGGTTTTAATAATGTCACAAAATCACTTTCGTTTTCGCCAGTCACCTTATAAATATTAATTTGTCCCTGCTCAGCGCTGTAATTGGGCCCTTCTACGTGTTTAATGCCTTTGAACTCAATTTCATAACCAGATACGGTAACTTTTTCATTGAGGGACATTTTCACATTGGTTTCACTTTCATACATTGAAACAATAGTGACACCAACAATAGTAATAGCTATACCTGCGTGAGCAGTTGCCATACCTAAATGGCTAATAGATAATTTTCCCGTTAATTTCAGTTGGTTTTTAACCTCTTTAACTACAACAAGGAAAACCCAAGTAGCTAATGTTATCCCCATAGCAACTAACACATTGAATTCACCACCGTAGATCACTGGAAATAATAAACCAAAGGAAATACTAAATACGGATGAATTTAAAAGGTGTTTACGCAACTCCCCTTTCTTAGCTTTTTTCCAACGAATTAATGGTCCTATCCCCATAATGATGAATAATATACTCATGATAGGGACAAACACGGCATTAAAATATGGTGGGCCTACAGAGATTTTCCCATAACCTAGAGCATCAACTAATAATGGATATAAGGTGCCTAAAAGTACGGTTACTGTGGCAACAACCAAGATCACGTTGCATAACAACAACGCAGTTTCACGTGAATAAAAAGCAAATCGTGAAAAGCTTGCTACTGTATTAGCTCTAAATGCATATAAAGTTAATGAACCGCCCATTGCTATGGCTAAGATCACCAAGATAAAAATACCTCGAGACGGATCAGCGGCAAACGAATGTACTGAAGTAATAACTCCTGAGCGCACTAAAAATGTACCGAGTAAACTTAAACCAAAGGCAAATATCGCTAGTAAAATTGTCCAATTTCTAAAGGTGCCACGCTTTTCCGTTACTGCTAAAGAATGGATTAATGCCGTACCAATAAGCCAAGGCATAAATGATGCGTTTTCAACTGGATCCCAAAACCACCAACCACCCCAGCCAAGTTCATAATATGCCCACCAACTGCCTAGTGCGATACCCATAGTTAAAAACATCCAAGCACCAACTGTCCAAGGGCGAGACCAACGAGCCCATGCAGCATCCATTTTACCGGCCATCAAAGCAGCGACAGCAAAAGCAAAAGCGACCGCAAAACCAACATAACCAAGGTACAGTAGTGGTGGATGAATAATGAGACCAACATCCTGTAATAGTGGATTTAAATCGCGACCTTCCATAGGAACATTAGGCCATAAACGCTCAAATGGATTAGAGGTTAAAAGAGTAAAAGCAATAAACCCTATAGCAATCATCCCCATAACAGCTAAAACACGAGCAATAAACTCCTCTTCAATACCATCAGAGAAACGGGCAACTGCTGCAGTCCAAGCAGTCAAAGAAAAAACCCATAATAACAATGAACCTTCGTGCCCTCCCCAAACAGCGCTTATTTTGAAATAGTAAGGCAAATGAGTATTCGAGTGGCTAGCAATATATTTGATGGAAAAGTCATCAACAACAAAACTGTAAGCGAGAATAATGAGACTGATTGTAGTAAAGAAAAACATACCGTAAGTCAGTGGTCTTGCATAAGCCATGAGTTTCTTTAACGAACTTTGCTCGGGGCTATGAACACCTATCAGTGGAATCAAACTTAAGCAAATAGCAAATGCTAACGCTATAATAAGGGCTAAGTGACCAAGCTCAGGAATAAGCTCAGGCATTTGTGTTGCTACCAGGTCAGGTATCATTGGTTTCTCCGCTCTACTTCAAAAAACATTTAACCTAAAATTGATAAACAATCAGGTTTAGGTTAAAAATTATCGCGTCATACTAACATTTTATCGGCCGGAATATTAATGTAAATTAACGGCTCAAGTTGTTTCATAATGTTACAAATTTATTGGGCTATATTAATGTTAGCTATGTTAACGTTAACTAGCTAACTCCAACTATGTTAACGCTAACGTTACTATGGTAACATAGCAACCAAAGTGATAATACGATCCAAATCAAGAATTACTCGACAAACATACACTAGAATTCACTCTTCTAGTTTAATGTTATAGACTATAACAAAACGTTGATATAAATAAGTGAAAACATTGTCTAACAACAGCACCCTCCCTCTACTTAGTGCAGTAAAGCTTACCTGTATTCGAGAAGAGCGCTTATTATTTGATGAGCTTTCGGTTGAAATTAATGCTGGTGATATAGTACAAGTTGAAGGGCCAAATGGCTCAGGAAAAACGAGTTTATTACGCATTTTATCTGGCTTGTCTCAACCCTATGATGGTCAAGTTCAATATAATGGCCAAGCTATTCATCGTTGTAGAGAAGAGTTTCATCAAAACTTACTCTATTTGGGCCATTTAGCCGGCGTAAAAGGTGAAATGAGCGCAGAGGAAAATCTTGATTTTAATTTAGCTTTACACGGTAACAAAACACAACAAAGCTTAACCTACTTAACTAAAGTAAATCTTTCAGGTTTTGAGGACAGCTTAGCTTCTCATTTAAGTGCAGGTCAACATAGACGCATTGCGTTAGCCCGCTTGTACCAAAGCAATGCTCCGATTTGGATTTTAGACGAACCTTTTACTGCGATTGATAAACAGGGTGTTGCCAGCTTAGAGAAGTTATTTTCTGCCCATGCCAAGCGTGGTGGTTGTGTTATTTTAACCACACACCAAGATTTAATAAGCATTAAGCCAGAGCAAGTCAAAAAAATCACTTTAGATTACAGCTATGATAGTGCTTTTGATTAAAATATATTTTATTTAGCGCGTTAAGAGAACATAACCTAATGACCCTAAAAACCCAGTCAATTCACGAGACTGAAAATTTAACAACCGATGTCGATAACACCGAAATAATAAGTAGTACGACTCCATCACCGCACTTATCTTATCGATATGCATTTATGTTGGTATTAAAACGTGATCTTACAATTGCTATGCGACACAAAGATGACATCATCAACCCATTATTATTTTTTGTTATCGTCATAACACTCTTTCCTTTAGGTATTGGCCCTGAAGCACAGACCTTAAGCCGAATTGCCCCTGGTATTATTTGGGTGGCCGCTTTATTGGCAACCCTATTATCGTTAGACCGACTATTTAAATCAGATCACCTTGATGGCTCACTTGAGCAAATGTTACTTAGCCCCCACCCTGTTTTTATTCTGGTATTAGCTAAAATATTTGCCCATTGGTTAATTACCGGATTACCGCTAATATTGATAGCGCCATTACTTGCGGTGTTAATCCACTTAGATGAAAACAGTTACAGTGCACTCATGTTAACCTTGTTACTTGGCACACCAGTGCTTAGCTTACTTGGTGCAATTGGCGTGGCGCTGACTGTAGGAATTAAAAAAGGTGGCGTATTACTCAGCTTACTGGTGCTACCGCTTTATATTCCCGTATTGATTTTTGCCACTAGTGCGATAGACACTGCTGCGCTTGGCTTACCTTACAGCGGCCAACTTGCTATAATCGCCGCATTGTTCTTTGGATCTTTAACGCTTGCCCCACTCGCTGTTGGCGCGGCCCTAAAAGTGAGTACCAACTAATGTGGAAATGGTTACACCCTTATGCAAACCCTGAGATATCTTATCACTTCACTAATAAGCTATTACCTTGGCTAAGTGCCCTCGCAGCAATCTTCCTAAGCATTGGTTTAGTATGGGCTTTGCTCTTTGCTCCAGCAGATTACCAACAAGGACATAGTTTTCGTATATTTTACGTTCATGTGCCTGCTGCCTCTTTATCTATGGGTATTTACTTTGCCATGGCAATTGCAGCTTTCAGTAGTTTAGTCTGGCAATTAAAGCTTGCTGATGCCTCTGCAGCAGCTATGGCTCCTGTTGGCGCAGCGTTTACGGCCATAGCACTAATTACCGGCGCGGCATGGGGTAAACCAATGTGGGGCACTTGGTGGATTTGGGATGCACGTTTAACATCTGAGCTTATTTTGTTATTTTTGTATTTAGGTGTTATCGCTTTGCATAATGCTTTTGAAGATAAAAACCTAGCAGGTAAAGCCGCTGGAATATTAACCCTGGTTGGTGTAATTAACATTCCAATTATTAAGTACTCTGTTGACTGGTGGAATACTCTACATCAAGGTTCAACGGTCAGTAAGCTTGGCAAACCATCTATGTCTTTAGAGATGTTATGGCCGTTTATTTTTTGTTTTATTGGTTTTTCTTTATTGGTTAGTGTCATTATTTGTTTGCGTTTTCGTAATGAGATATTGGCCCGTAATAGCATCCGTCCTTGGGTACGCGAATTAGTTAAAAAACATAACAGTTAGTTACATAAACAAATGGCAAAGTAGTAGGAGAGCACTCAATGCAATTTAATAGTTTTAGCGACTTCATCAATATGGGCGGTTATGGCTTTTATGTCTGGCTATCATTTGGTGCTGCAGCTTTGATACTTACACTTTTACTGATCAGCTCTAAAGCCGGTCATCAGCAAATAATCACCCAAATAGATAAACGTAAACAACGTGAAGATAAACTTCGCCAAGCTAGAGAGCTTCGCAAGCAACAGAGTGAAGACCATAATAAAGAATTAAATGAGGTTACAGAATAATGAATCCACGCCGTAAAAAACGTCTTGCTATTGTCGGCTCTATTTTAATTGGAATTAGTGCTGTCGCCGGACTTGTATTGTATGCTTTAAGCCAAAATATTGATTTATTCTTCACTCCATCAGAAATCACTCAGGGCAAAAAAGAGACTGGTTTAAAACCTAACCTAGGTCAACGTATTCGTATTGGTGGTTTAGTTGTTCCAGGCAGTGTTAAACGCGATCCTGAGAGCTTAAAAGTATCATTTAAACTCAGTGATATGACTATGCCTATTGTCTTTAAAGATAGCGACCCTATGGTTACAGTATATTACGAAGGAATATTGCCAGACTTATTTCGTGAAGGCCAAGGCATCGTTGCTAATGGCACACTTGCCGACCACCCTCCTACAGGATTAAGCATAGAAGCAAGTGAAGTACTCGCTAAACATGATGAAAACTACATGCCGGCCGAGTTAGCTGAGTCTGCTGGCCAAAAACATGAAAAAGCAACCTACAGTGAAAAACAATTAGAAGGTAAAAAAACTAACGGTTATTAACTTGAAGCTAGACACAAAAAAAGGTGACCTAATTGTCACCTTTTTTATTACTTTCTGCAGTGTTGAACTTATTAAACTAAGAACTGGTTTAGCTCCAATATTCTTTAACAAGCTTATCACCAACGCTATTGATCACATCAACTTCACCTTCACAGACAGCAACAATAGTTTTACCACGTTTAAAGTCTTGAGGAATGATCATATCCCCATAGGCATTTATATTAAAACTCTGTGTTTTTCTATACATTTCTAACTCATCATCACAACAATAGATAACAGTTACCTTTCTTTTAGCTTCAGACATAACTAAATCCTTTTAAGTCATTAAATACTAATTTTATTATTCTTTATTTCCCACTAAGTTAACGCCCACTTTTATTTCCCAAACCCATAAAAGTGGTCAGACATTAACCAGATAGATAATAATAGTATGCTTTATTCTATTCGTCAATAGGTGGTACAACCACTACTTTATGTTTTGAACGACTCCCAACCCACATTCCACAGTCAAATAAAAAAAACAAGATAACTCTATGAATTTAATATATAAAAAAACCTCAGTGCGGCAAGTATTAAACAAGGCTACATTGAGGTTCTTATTATTAGTGTTTAAAGCTCTATTTAAAAAGCATCGTAAACACTAAATGACTAATTTACTTCCAAGCTTTCATTTGGCAGCCTTTAACAGCGTAAAATAAAATAAATAAATAACAAGGTAACATAACAATATAACCATTTTGTAGATCTACGGCTTGCCCACTCGTGCCACTTACTAAGCTCCAGAATAATGGTCCAAAAGCACCACCTGAAATCCCCATAACTAATAACGCAGAGCCAACACTTGTTAACTTACCCACGCCTGATAGAGCTAGGGGAAATACCGCTGGCCATACAATAGCGTTAGCAAGTCCTAAGAAAGCAATTAAGATTAAAGTATCTGGTAATTGTGCACCACCTAGAATAAACGACAAAGAGTTAGCGATAGCAAATGAGTTATTATCACCTAAGATAACTCCTAAGCTTAATAATAAGCCTAACACCGCTGATACCATCAACGCTCTTTGCTGCGAGATAAAGCGTGGAATAAGTGTAATACCTAAGATATAACCAAGTACCATACAACCCATTGTATAAGAAGTCATTACACTGTAATTTTCAACACCCAGCGCAAGAGCAAATGCACCAATAGTATCGCCAGCAATAACTTCAACAGCGACATATAAAAATAATGCAACCACACCAAGCGCTAAATTCGGATGAGCAAGAGCTTCTTTTAAAGTACCTTTGCTTTCTTCTTCCTCTTCTTCACTTACTAATTCAGGTAAAGGTGATTTTTTAACTGCAAAACCTAGAATACCAATGAATAATGCCATACCTAAGTAAGGTAATATTAACTTGTCAGCCATAGCATCGATCTGTATTTGGCTTAACTCAGTACCTACGGTATCAGTAAACCCACTTAATATTAGGGCGGTAAAGACGATAGGAGCAACAACTCCAGCACCTTTATTCATTATACCCATAATAGAAATACGTGCAGCTGCTGACTCTTCAGGCCCTATACGCACTACATAAGGGTTAACGGCCGTTTGTAGCAATGTTTGCCCTGCCCCCATCACTAACTGAGCCAATAAAAACAATGGAAAAATTTGCGTTTTCGCCGCGGGAATAAATAATAAACCAGCAAGCATCATGGTCCCCATACCTAAGGCCATACCATTTTTATAACCTACTTTACGGATAATAGCCGCTGAAGGTAATGCGGTGAATGTCACAGCTATATAAAAAGAAAATAAAATAAGAGACGCTTGAAACGGTGTTAGTTGCAATATTTGTTGCAAATAAGGCATTAGAGAGCCATTAAGCCAGGTAGCAAAGCCTAAAATAAAAAACAGCCCAGCGACAATGACCATCGGCAGCGCATTACTTTGCTTTTTCTCTTGTGTTAAAGACATTTCCATAATTTCCTCATAAACTTGCGTTGTTGTTATAATTATTGCGTAAATTGAACAGTTAACTACACCAGTAAACTAAATCCTTTGACCTGAAATCCAAGTCTCTTTTACTGATAAATCTTCATTTAATACCACCATATCGGCTTGTTTACCCTCTTTAAGCTCACCACGAATAATTGCTTGGTTTTGGTATAAGTATTCTGCAGGGTATAAACTGCCCATACGTAATGCTTCATCTAAAGCAATACCTAAGCCTTCATGGGTATTTTTTACCGCACTTGCCATATCTAAAGAAGAACCAGCTAACTCACCTGTGGTAGAAGTGAGTTTGCCATTATCAACATATACTGTGCGATCATATAAGGCGAACTGAGTTTGTGTTGTACCGACCGGCGGCATAGCGTCAGTCACCAAAAATATCTTACCTTGTGGTTTCGCTTGAATTGCCAACTTACAACTAGCGTAATCCACATGAAAACCATCGACAATGAGGCCACAACTAGTATTGTTGTTTAGTAAAGCTGCGCCAACAACACCTGGCTCACGCCCTTGAAGTGGAGACATGGCGTTAAACAAATGGGTAAAGCCACTAGCGCCAGCATCAATAGCTTGTTGCGTTGTTTGATAATCTGCGTTGGTATGACCGAGGCAAACTTTAATACCCAACTTAACCATACGGGTGATATCTTCAGCGCTAACAGTTTCCGGTGCTAGCGTTACGATGACTTGTCCAATATCTTGGCGTGAAAGCACTTGCCACTCGACTTCTGATATAGGACGAATATAATCGGCACAGTGAGTGCCTTTCTTCTCAATAGATAAATGAGGCCCTTCAAAATGCACACCAACGACTCCAGGTACAGACTCAACAATTGCCTGAGCAATAGCATCAGCCGCCTGTTGCATCACTTCGACTTTATCAGTAATTAACGTTGGCATCATAGCCGTAGTACCAAACTTGGCATGTGCTGACATAATTGTTTTTAAGTTATCCACTGATGGCGAGTCATTAAATAATGCACCACCACCACCATTAACTTGCAAATCGATGAAGCCTGGCACAACCAGCCCTTGAGCAATGACATCCACATTAGTTGTGTCTTGATCAATATCAGTAATTTTACCGTCGATTATCGTCAGAACTTGATCATCTAAAAAAGCTTGTCCATCAAATAGTCGCTGAGCATGAAAGCGTGTTTGGGTCATTGGTTGTCCTAGATTATCAAGTTCGAGTTATTAAATTTATTATAAAGCGATTATGCCGACTGCTGCATTGACTCTTTAGCTTGTTGCTGTCTTGCAAAAAGTACAGAGCCTACTTCAGGAGGATTTAATGGCTCTTCAAGGCTTATTTTGATTTCATCTGCTAACCACGACTTTAACCTCGGTGTTAAACCACCTAACATTGATATGCGTGGTGGTTTTTTTGCCGTTAATGTTCGGGCGATACTATTAATGTATTCAGCGCCTTCATTTACAATTGCTAAAGCGACCTTATCACCAAGCTCTGCAGCATCGAACACTAGATTTGCTTGTTGCGCATAGAAGGTTGCTTTTTGACTAGCAACAGCTTCAACGAGATCAGTGTCATCCTTACAACCCAGCTTATTCAAAAGCACTGCTGACATTGAGGTTGGAGCAACCAAACCATCAAGAGATAATAAAACCTGTTTCACCCCCTGTAAGCCAAACCAAGCACCACTTCCCTTGTCGCCATGAGGAAAACCATGTGCACCAACTATAGTATGTTGTTCGTCGATACAGGAAAAACCACATGATCCCGTACCACTGATCATAACAGCGCCATCATTACCATCATGTGCACCCAAGCAAGCAATAAGTAAATCAGTCGCCAAATGCATTGACTTAAAGGGGTGGTGCCAAGCGGCCATCTTGTCAAATAACACAGGTAAGTTTACCCCTGCTAAGCCAACACCAGCAGTTAATTCACTTAATTTTATATGTGTCAAACCTGCATCTGCAAGCGCTAAACTAGCCGACTCTGAAATTGAGTTCGTGGCTTGCTCAAAGCCGTGCAATGGATTACCGGGGCCTGAAACTCCTGTACCAAGTATGTCATTATCTTTATTCATAATAATGGCTTTACATTTGCTGCCACCACCATCAATGCCTAAAAATAATTCATTGTTTTTATCACTACTTGTCAGCATACCGATCCCATGTTAACTGTTCATACAATAATTTTATATTTTTTCATCTTATCCATAAATGACAGCGTTGTCATTTGTTTTTTATAATAAAATTACAACTTCTTCACTGCGTGTAACAATATGTAACTTAACCACCTGATTATTATATATAATTATAAGACGGTTAAATTTAAAATTATTATTTTACTTGAGTGATTCTACCTGTTCTTAAGCCATTAGTGCTGCGACTTCTAATACTTACTTGCCCTGAAACAGCAGTAGGCCCTTTATAAGGGTGCCATGTCCCGCCATTAACTTGATACTCTATTAATAGTCCAGGAAAAGCGATATTAGCGTGCAATTTACCCATTTTGATAATTGCGCCAACCGTAGGCAAGCGATAGTCAACTTCGGCTAACTCAAGTTTGGCAAACTCTTTTTGTCCTAAAGTATTAGCAAATACTGTCCACTCTTTATCACGAGAAACTTTCATTTTTTCGGTAAAAGTACCGCTTTTCGAGGAGTATTTTGCCCCTTGATAATTGTAAGGCACAGCCCAATCAGCAAGGTGCCAAGCACGCTCAGCTAAAGCAAGTAAACGAGGGAAGACTTTATGTTCAACCATATCATCAGTACGAACATTTTCACTCCACAATTGCCCTTGTATACCTAAGAATTTCTGTCCCTGTGCCATTGGCGTTTTTGTATCATCAGCAACATAGGTATTATCTTGCCTATCTAGCCAAAACTCAGCATGCACAGGTAAGTTATCAGGCATAAATTGGAAAACCTTTTCCGTATTGGTATGACGTGATGCCCAATAATACCCGTGCTCTTTTGGATCGGCTTCATGTGGAAAATCAAAATATAAAACATCTGGACTTGAGATAACTACTTGCCAATCTCTATTAGCTAATTGATGAACTTTATCGTGACCTCCCCAAAATAGCGCATCCCAAGCGTTAGCCTGAACAATAGCAGGCATATTATCGACACGAGTATGCTCCATACCATCACTCCAACCTGCAGTTTCGATATCAAGTTCAGATAATATACCAGCAACACGCTCAATAAAATAAGCACCAAGCTCACTCATTTGAGTAACACCTTTATCATTATCAGCAACAAAGGCTTTACACACAGGAGACTCTAACCAAGCACCTGCGGTTTCATCTGCGCCAATATGATAGCGGGTAAGCGGCTGACCTGCATCAGCATGAATCTTCTTCACCTGAGTCATTACTTCTATCACAAAATCATAAGAGGACTCTAAACAGGCATTGATCGTATTATCACCATAAAACTGCACTGATGAATATTTAGTTTTATCTGTAAAGTCTTCTAACATAAATTGTTGGGCTTTCGCTTCATCTTCTAATGCTTGGTACTTTTTAAAACGAGCCGTCATCGCTTTAATTGAAGCGCGGGAATGACCTGGCATATCAAGCGAAGGTATCACTTGAATATGGCGAGCACTCGCTGCTTTTAAAATTTCTTGATAATCTTCAACACTGTAATAACCACTTACCGATGAGTTTTCGTCAATCCCAGCACCAAGTTGTGGCATCAAACAATTCTCTTCTGCAACATCAAAACAGCGTTTTGCACCAATATCGGTTAATTCAGGTAGGCTAGGAATCTCTAGGCGCCAACCCTCGTCATCACCAAGATGTAAATGCAGTTTATTCAATTTATACGCTGCCATTTGATCTAATAACTTTAAAATGAATGCTTTTGAATGAAAGTTACGTGCAACATCAACTAACATGCCACGAAATGCATAATGAGGTTCATCTTCAACAGCGACCATAGGTATGCGTGACTCGCCTACAGTGACTAAACTTGCCAGTGATTGTAAACCGTTAAATACACCATTGCTGTCAACACCAACAATCGTTATTTCTTTTGCTGAAACTTTTAAACTATAGCTACCAATAACTTGATTATCATTACTCACAATACTTAAACGCAGTGGTAGACCATTGGCGCTTTGCTTGACACCTAAAGTATCTAAGCGAGCTAACGCTGCATCTACATTTTTATGTTTAACGTTGCCTAGAGATACCGCAATGCCTTGGCTAAGATTGGCAAACCCCATATTCTCGTCAAAATGGACTGACTTAGGTGTAGGTATAATCGCTTGTATAACCGCTAACTTGTCTTCTACCAGTACTGAATTACGTTGATAAAGCACTTCACTTGTTAGCCACTGTGTTTTGTCAGTAGCGCTGCGTTTAAATTGTCTATCAACATTAGTAAAAGTTTCAACGTGTGGCACAACCTCTAAACCAGTGTCTTTATCTATAAAGGGTTTAGTACTTTCAATGACACGAGGCTGCAAGCCTACAGCACTGACAATATAGTTAGGCATAACATCAGACTCAGCCAATGACCAAAACATGGCGCGGAAGTTTAATGTTTTTTGTTCTCCTGCCGCAAAACCAGAAAAGGTATCCTTTAAACTGATTAGATGTAAGTCACCATTAAGGTGCTTTACACTAAAATCTTCACTTTCAAATGATTGAATGGGGGCTATTTGGCTAAAATGAATGGTCCAATCTTTTGCAGCGATAGCTTCTTTAGCGGTAAACGTTAACTCCACTTCAAAACAGGCGCCATCAGCAACTTTACTGTCACATTTATCACTGGGGATATTAGTGATAACACGATAATTAACATCTAAATTCTCAGCAATAGTATTTATGTCATTTTGCGTTACGGAATAAATAGCCTGCAGATTAATTTTTTCACCTGTATCAATGGCAGGCTTCGGAGTTTTTTCACAACCGAGTAACGTTAAGCTAGCGGCAATAGTAAGCGCCAACATTTTTTTATTCATCTTATTGATGTGCATTTCAAAGGACCTTTTCAGCTTTAAATGATAAAACTGACCTGCTTTAGATGTTAATATTAAGCTAACTATCCTTAATTTTGACAGCGCTGTCAAAATTAAATACACAAAACACTAATCAAACTACAAGATTTAAACCCTACTACTTCACCAAACACTTAATCATTACTTTAAATGACTATTAATGTAATGATTAAGAATCACCTTGAACTTACTTGTTAATCAGAGCTACATTGATAAAGAGGAATATACCCCCACCTTTGACAGCGCTGTCAAATATAAGTATATTAATTTAAAAAAATAAAGTAATACTAAAAAAGTCATGGCAATATTTATTAATTAAAAAGATTATAAGCATAAAAATGAGAAACTTAGCACTTAACCCCAAATTAACAATACAAGAAGTTAAAATTCCTAATACGAGTTTGCATGCTTATATTATTGATGATTTCCTATTAAGTGCAGATAGTGTCGTACATTTTGCAAAAAACATTGCTTACTTTAACCCTATGCATGCTGACAACTCATATTACCCAGGTGTACGTGACAATATGCCTGAGCCCTACATACGGTTACTGCAACACTTTTTTAAAAACTTTATCATTCCCAAATTACCTACTAACAAACAAGGAACAGGCATAGTTCACAAAAGCCTAATATCATTAACAAGTTGTCCCCCTTCAGAGTTGCTTAATGAGCAAAAAATGCCACATGTCGATAGTTGCAAAAGTGGTGAATATGCTTTTGTGCATTATCTTTCTGGTGCTGAGCTTGGCGGGACTAGCCTGTATCGATATCTACCTAAAGATATAATAGAATTGAATGAACAAGATGAAACCGTGCTTGATGATATGCTAAGTGATGTTTCACTTAATTCTAATGAGCACAGTGGCTACTTGACTCATTCAACCAGCTTATTTGAGCAAGTATTAAAAATTGACGCCAAGTTCAATCGCCTTGTTATTTATCAAGGTAACCTTTTGCACAGCGCAAATTTAATATCAAAGGAAAGTTACAGCGGGGACACAGCTAATGGCCGTTTCTCCGTCACCTCATTTGGTAGTGTTTCTAAATAATAACTTACTACCTATACATAATAAATAAACGTAAGTAATGATAAAACCAACATAAATATAATAATAGTTAAAAACCAAGCATCGGAGCCTTTATAACATGACAAATATTGTCCCTTTACATCACCAACAACACGCAAACCTTAAAGTTCAAGACATTAGAGACTTTACTCGCTTTAAAGAGCAGCATCTTATTCCTGTTGTGGTACAAGACTTTATTCCTTTAGCCGCCGAGTTCCCAATTGCTTTCGTAAAAAATACTGAAACAGGACAATTTACAGCCGTGGCCATGATGGGTATAAAGCCTAATATTAACCTTTATTGCCAAGCACCTAGTTGGCCTGCTGAAGTTGTCCCTAGTAGCTTCTTTAATTACCCATTCTCTCTTGCTAAGCAAAATGAAGATCAAGACGATTGCTTTGTTTGCATTGATACTGAAAGTGCTCTAGTCACTGAAGAACAAGGCCAAGCATTATTTGATGATCAAGGTGAGCAAACCGATTACTTAAAAGCAAGAACTGAACATTTACTTAACATTGCACAGAGACACGAACAAACCGCGAATATCATGCAATATTTTGCAAGTAAAAAGCTGCTAACATTGAAAACTCTTAACCTTAATTTGGGCGACAACCAAAAATTCACCCTTGACGGCTTGTACGTTATTGATGAAAAGAAGCTAAACGCACTGTCAGATAATGAGTTTAATGAATTACGCAGCAAAGGTTTATTACCCATAATCTACGCCCATTTATCCTCTATGCATCAAATAGCCAGACTTGCTAAAAAGCAAATCAATTTCGAGAACAGCTAAAGCTCTCTTGGTTAACTTAAAGCTGTATAGCAGACTATCCACTATACAGCCTTCCACTATTAAAACGCCTGCAAACCAAATTTATTAATTTTATCTAATAAAGCTCTATGCTGTGGCAGTTTATCCATTAAGCTATTAGTTACTTCTTTGAGCGCTGTAATTCTTGCTGCTGAGTCCTGTATATCTTTAGGGGTTACCTTTGTTTTAAATTTCATTCCATAAAGAACAAACAAAAAGTTCTCCAAATAAAACACTTCAAATTGACTAAAAAAATCGTCACTAATAGGAATGAAGTTTTCCCACATTGCTAACTTTTCCTGAAGCGTTTCTGGTATAGATTTTGGATCTCTATTTTCAATCCAAAAGTCAGAGTCTCCCCTGTCAGATAAGCAATAATGCAACTTGATAAAATCAACAACCCTTGACCATGCATGACCCATAGCATGGTTATACCTTTTTTCTAGTACTGGCAGCTCTTCTTTATTACTAGGAAAGCGCTGGCCGAGAAAATTCGCAGCAAAATCGGTGAGCAAAATAGAAGTAGCTTCTAATGGCTCTAAAAAACCTTGCGCTAACCCCAAGGCCACACAGTTTTTATGCCAAAACTTTTCGCGATATCCAACTTTCATCGGTAGCTTTTTATAACAATACTCAGACTTTTCTACGCCTAAATAATGATCTAGCTTAGCCTGAGCTTCTTCGTCACTCATATGCTTGTTTGAGTAAACAAAACCAACACCACGTCTATTAGGCAAAGTAATATCCCAAATCCAGCCAGCTTTATGTGCCGTAGCTATAGTGTAAGGAGGAATAGTAGAATCTTTCTCTGTGGGTACTTGCACCACTAAAGCAGTATTAACTAACAGTTTATCTGATACGTCAACAAAAGGTACTTTCAAAGCTTTATCAATAAGCAAGGATTCAAAACCAGAGCAATCAATATAAAAATCAAAAGGTAAATCACCATCATTCTTGGTAATTAATGAATCTACTGAACCATCATCGCTAAGGTTAACATCACAAATATGAGTTAACAGGTGCTTAACGCCATACTTACTTTGTGCATTACCAGAAAGTAACTTTGCAAATTTAGCTGCATTTAGATGGTATGCATATGCAAGATCACCTTGGTATTCTGGTGTGGTGATTTTCTTTGGTGATTTGCCCTGTTCACATGCTTGAAATTGCGCGGATACATTTTCAGCAAAGGAACCATTACTATTTTGCGTAAGCCAATGTTCCGTTAAACTACTACTATCTTCACGACTCGGAACGTCGAATAAATGATGAAAAAAGTTATCCTTGCCATGGGTACCTTTATCTAACCAGTTAACAAATTTTATTGATTGCTTAAACGTCACATCACATTGACGAATAAAATCTGTTTCACTGATACCAAAGCTAGCTAAAGTTTTCTTAATATCTGGTACCGTCCCTTCTCCAACCCCTATTGGCGCAATATCTGGAGACTCAATTAAAGTGATTGATATATCTGCTCTTTTGTTAAGTGCTTTACCGAGATGATTCGCTGCTAACCAACCTGCAGTACCACCGCCAACAATAGCAATATTTTTAATCGTCATAAAACCTCATCCTCGTCTAATACCAATTCCATTAAATTATTGCCCACTTGTGCTGGTTAAAATACCCCAAGAATTCGTTGCTCTCAATTCCAATAGCCAGCTATTGCTCAATCGAGCGCCTTACCTTGATTTATTTTTCCTTCGCA
>Ga0209292_1000152_pt1 | contig 98625 bp, 78 predicted proteins | sample GOMGulsemesocosm_2_FD_184634 | JGI IMG/M metagenome (GOLD analysis project Ga0209292, IMG submission 184634) | Methane-oxidizing microbial communities from mesocosms in the Gulf of Mexico - GOM9C Gulf of Mexico (SPAdes) (version 2) | ecosystem: Environmental > Aquatic > Marine > Cold seeps... | reverse complement strand
AAATGGATTTGGTTGACTATTCTCAAGAACGTTACCAAGAAATCAAAAAAGAATATCGTGATTTTGCTGAGTCACTTGAATTTACCGACGTACGCTTTGTGCCTTTATCTGCACTTAATGGCGATAATGTGGTAGAAGAAAGTGAAAACATGCCATGGTATCCTGGTGCTACATTAATGAAGCTACTTAATACCATTGATGTTAAGAAACAAGAAACGTTCACACAACTTCGTTTTCAAGTGCAATATGTTAACCGCCCGAACCTAGATTTCCGCGGTTTTGCTGGTACTATCGCATCAGGACATGTACTTGTTGGCGATACCATCGTCGCTTTGCCATCAGGTAAAGAAAGTATCGTTAAAGAAATCGTTACGTTTGATGGGAACTTAGAGCGTGCTGATAAAGGCATGGCGGTAACGTTAACGCTTGAAGATGAAATTGATATTAGCCGCGGCGAAATTATCGTTAAAAAAGGTAGTTTACCGGTATCAGCTAAAGAGTTCAGCGCCACTGTAGTATGGATGCATGAAAATGAACTTGAGCCGGGCCGTGAGTACTTTATTAAACACGGTAGCAAAATGACTACGGGTCATGCGCAAACTATTGTTAGCAAGTACGATGTTAATACCATGGAAAAATTGTCTAGCTCACAGCTAGCGGTTAATGATATTGGTATTGTTAATTTTGTTGCTGGCGAAACCTTACACTTTGATGCTTATCAAGACAATCAAGGCACGGGTGCTTTCATTATCATTGATAGATTAAGTAATGTTACAGTTGGTGCTGGCATGATTAATCACGCTATTGATGAGCAAGTACAAGAATATTCAGCGTTTGAATTAGAATTAAATGCATTAGTTCGTAAGCAGTTCCCACACTGGGGTGCACGCGACATTACTAAGTAAAATACTAAGTAATAATATCAAATAAAGGTAGGGTTTTTAGCGTTACCTTTACTGTACAAATATCGCCATAAACTCCCATACCGTTTGGTTATTGTGTTTATGGCGTCTTTTTTTGATGAGAAGGATTTTATATGACAATAGAGCAGTGGTTGATGATAGGTGTGTTTATTGCCACTTTTATCAGCTTAGTTAAATACAGCCATGTCCCAGAGCGTGTTTTTTCTGTGACAGTATTGTTGTGTTTAGCACTGTCGTTTGTCAGTGTTGATGATATTTTGACTAATGCAGTAAATCCCGGTCTTGTTACCCTTGTTTTATTGGTGTTGTGTTCATTTGCTTTTGAACGTACCAGCATTTTAAGGCGTTTGTCTGCCGGCGTATTTAACGGTTCAAAAGTAAAATCTACTTTACGCTTATTACTCGGTACTGCACTAGCATCAGCCATAATGAGTAATACAGCGGTGGTAGCAACGCTCATTAATACCGTAAAAAAAAATAAACTCATTAATGCTGGGAAACTGCTGTTACCTTTGTCGTTTGCTGCAATTTTAGGGGGGACACTAACGTTAGTGGGCACCTCTACCAATCTTATTGTAAATAGCTTGTTGATTAAACAAGGCCATCAAGGCTTTGGTTTTTTTGATTTTACCTTAATTGGTCTGGCTGCTTTTGTTTTATGCCTATTTGTTATTTTAATACGCAGCCGTACTTTACCGAATTTAGTTGATGATGCTTTAGCGACCAATGATTATTTACTCGAAGCTGAAGTCGCACCATCTTCAGCCTTGATTGGTAAAACGATTGAAAATAATGGCCTGAGGAATTTAGACTCTTTATTTTTAGTTGAAATAGTACGCCATGGCCGATTAATTTCCCCGGTTTGTCCTGAAGAAGTCGTAGAAGCTAAAGACAAGCTTATTTTCAGTGGAGATATCTCCAAAGTGCTGACATTACAGCAATTTGATGGCTTAAACTTGTATGCTGAGCAAGACAATTTGTTGCGTGATAATTTAACCGAGGTATTGGTTAAAGCGGATTCTACTATTGCAGGAAAAACTTTAAAAAAAGCCGGTTTTCGTGCTCGCTTTGATGCGGCTGTCGTTGCGGTTCGCCGAGAAGGAAGTGCCTTATCAGGTAAATTGGGTGATATCGTATTACAACCAGGAGACTTTTTGGTATTAGCAGTAGGCCAAGATTTTGCTACGCGGCCTAATTTATCGAAAAATTTTTACATATTATCAGGTCATCAAGCTGATAATATGCTCAGTGGTTGGCGTGATTACACTACTGTTTGGGGCTTTATTACTAGTATTTTAGTGTCAGTTTTTACACCGTTACCTTTATTAAGTTGTTTATTCATTTATTTAGCTTTTATCATTTTTAGTGGTGCGTTATCTGTTAATGAAATAAAACGACGCTTTCCCTTAGAAATTTGGATGATCGTATTGGGTGCGCTTACCTTGGCATCGGCAATTGAAAATACCGGTATTGCAGACATGTTTGCGCAAAACATTGAAGGGTATTTATTTGGTCAAAGTATCTACCTTGCTTTTATTATTATTTTTGTTTTAACCCTGATCATGACAGAGCTGATCACTAACAGTGCCGCAGCAGCTTTAGCTTTCCCTATTGCATATAATATTGCCTTAGGACTTGGCGTTGACCCGACACCGTTTGTTATGGCGGTAGCCTTTGCTGCAAGTGGCAGTTTTATAAGCCCTTACGGGTATCAAACTAATGTTATGGTGTATAACGCCGGTAACTACCAGTTAAAAGACTTTGTCCGTTTTGGTTTGCCCATATCACTGATCTATAGCACAACGGTAATTTTGGTTATTCCCATTGTTTATCCGTTTTAATTTTCCAGTTACCTTGGTCCCTAGTTATGAATGTAAACGACCTTGATGACACCATTTAGAGTTTAGGTAAAATGACAACAACTAAGATGAAAACAGCCAGTATGCAAACAGAAAACACGGTTTGGCATAATCAACAAATCAGCAAGTTACAACGTGCTGAGCTAAAGCAACAAAAACCAGCATTACTCTGGTATACGGGTTTAAGTGGCTCGGGTAAGTCTACTGTAGCCAATGCAGTTGATGCCTTGTTATTTAAGCTTGGCTGTCATAGCTATTTACTTGATGGTGACAATGTTCGTCATGGTCTTAATGGTGACTTAGGTTTTAGTGACGAAGCGCGTATTGAAAATATCCGCCGAATTTCTGAAGTAGCCAAGTTATTCCTTGATGCAGGTCTTGTCGTTTCTACTGCTTTTATTTCTCCTTTCGCTAGTGATCGAGCTTTAGCCAAAGCTAAACTTGAAGAAGGCGAATTCATCGAAGTTTTTATTGATACGCCTATTAGTATCTGTGAACAACGTGATCCTAAAGGTTTGTATAAAAAAGCACGCGCAGGTGAGATTAAAGATTTTACCGGTATTGATTCAACGTATGATGTACCCAAATCTCCAGAGATTCATGTAAAAACCGATACTCAATCTGTTGAACAATGCGCAGAGCAAATAGTTGGCTACTTAATGACGCATGGTTTTATTGCCGAAGCGCCTTTAAGCTAAATCTGCTTTAGTATTAATATCAGTTAACTATTCCTTTCAATCAGAGACTAGTTAACTCCCAATGAAAAGTCAGGGATATTTCCACCATGCATTATGATGTATTTAATGGCGATGCCGACGGCATTATCGCTTTACTGCAGTTACGCCTAGCAGAGCCTAAACAATCAGTACTAATTACTGGCGTTAAGCGTGATATTAGCCTGCTTGAACAAGTTGATGTCAGTGAAGCGACAACGGTTACTGTGCTAGACATATCTCTAGAAAAAAACAATAAGGCTTTAGAGGCACTACTTGCCAAAAAAGTACCGGTATTTTATGTCGACCATCACCGAACAGGGGAAATCCCTAATTCAAGCGATCTAACTACATTACTTAATACAGATGCTAATATTTGTACTAGTTTACTCGTCAATGACTTCTTACACGGCCAATATGTTAATTGGGCCATCGCAGCAGCTTATGGCGATAATATGCAAGGCTCAGCAAAAGCACTTGCAGTAAAAGTAGGCTTGACTGTAACAGAACAAGCGCAACTAAGTGAGCTAGGGATTTATATTAATTACAATGGTTATGGTGCCAGTGTTGAAGATTTACATTTTCATCCTGCTGATTTATACCAAGCATTGTTAAAGTACCCAGACCCATTTACCTTAATTAATGAATCGGGTTCAATCTTTGGGCAATTAAAACAAGCTTATTTAGCTGATATGGCAAAAGCACAATCAGCTGAAGTGATCAGTGAAAAAGCCAGCGTAAAAGCGGTTCAGTTAGCAGATGAAGCATGGTCAAGGCGTGTCAGTGGTGTATTTGGTAATGACCTAGCTAACCAATCACCTGATAGAGCGCATATTGTATTGACTCTGAATAAGGTAGCTCAAGAACAGGACAGTCATTCATGTCCAGATTCAGCTAGCTATACCGTAAGTTTACGTGCTCCTTTAAATAATAAACAAGGTGCTGGCGATATTTGCTCACACTTTCCAACAGGTGGTGGCAGAGCTGCAGCTGCAGGAATCAATGAGTTACCAGTAAGCCGCTTAGATGAGTTCATTAATCACGTTGAAAGCTATTACCGACCTTGATATTTATTATTCATAATAAGTATCAAGGGTAGAAAATCCTATCAAAGTGAAAAACTAAGCGTTAAAATAGTTATCATAATATTGAGTGGCTTTAAGACATTTTAAGCTGTTATTCAATATTCTATTTCAAAAAGTAGGGATATTATGAGTTTATTAATCACAGGTGGTACAGGTTACATAGGTAGTCATACTGTTGTTGAGCTATTACAAAGCTCTAATGAAAAAGAAATTGTTATTGTCGATAATTTATCGAATTCGTCAACTAAAGTGCTTGAACGTATTGAAAGAATAACCAATAAAACGGTTACTTTCATCAAAGCTGATATCTGCGATGCGGATGCTTTAGAGCAAGTGTTTAATCAGCACAATATTGAGGCAGTTATTCATTTTGCTGGCTTTAAAGCGGTAGGGGAATCGAATGAAATGCCGTTGGCTTATTATCACAATAATGTTTCAGGTACAGTAACCTTATTAGAGGTTATGGCTAGACATCAGGTGAAGAATTTAGTTTTTAGTTCTTCAGCTACGGTTTATGGTAATAATGTTTCACCATTAAATGAAACTATGCCGACTTCGGCCACCAATCCTTATGGCCAAACCAAGTTAATGGTAGAGCATATTCTGTTTGATTTAGCTAAAAGCGATGCATCGTGGTCAATTGCTTGTTTACGTTATTTTAATCCTATTGGCGCACATCAATCAGGTTTAATTGGCGAAAACCCTAATGGTATTCCCAATAATTTATTACCTTATGTTGCACAAGTTGCGGTAGGGCGATTAGCTCAGTTACAAGTGTTTGGTGATGACTACGATACCGTTGATGGAACTGGCGTTCGTGACTATATCCATGTGGTAGATCTCGCCCAAGGACATGTAAAAGCGTTAGATAGCCTAGCTCATGCTAAAGGTACCATAAAAGGTTGTCAGGCGATTAACCTAGGTACAGGCAATGGTACTTCTGTTTTAGAAATAGTGAATACTTTTAAAGATATTAGTAAGCAAGCGATCCCCTATCAAGTTGTTCCGCGTAGAGCTGGAGATTTAGCTACTGTGTATGCAGATGCTACGTTAGCTAATGAACTGTTAGATTGGCAAGCGAAGCTAGATTTAACTGCGATGATTGAAGATACTTGGCGCTGGCAGTCTGAAAATCCAAACGGCTTTTAATAAAGGTTCGCACTAAAGGCGTTCCGTAATATAAAAATAAAAGATCAAAAGCCTAGCCTTTGGTCTTTTTTATTACTCTAATTTTTGTTGGCTCGTCAAAAATACTAAGTAGCCACAGCTAAATATTAAGCCACCTACCGCGCCCCATAAATGCGCATCAATTGCTACGTTGGCATTAATCAATGTCGATATTTGCTCGCTGGCCCCGTAAAATTGTTCATGGGCTATTTTCAGCCACACCCCGATAAACAATAAATAGCCGGTTTTATCTTGATGACGTATATCCATGACGGCGCCAAAGACGAAAATACCGTGCAACACCCCAGACAAACCAACATATTGCTGGATTTGTGGTGAAAAATAAAATAGGCCAGCACTACAAATTAATGCAGAGGCTATAAAGAGTAACCCGTAGTTTTTTAAGGTATAAAAATGACCATGCAAAGCCCACAGGAGTATTAGCGCAGCTAAATTTAATAACAGGTGAATACCGTTGGTATGTAAAAAGTGACCGGTGAAAGCTCGCCATAATTCACCTTGGCTAATTAATTGATACTGATAAACGAAAAGTGTGTCAACTTCATTGTTGAATAAATAGGCCACAATTGCGAACAAGGCGATAGTTACCACTAGCAGGCTATGCTGTTTTCTCAAAGGCAGATTGTTAAGTGTTAATGTCATTTAATAAGGTAATCGTTAGAGGTTAGTGGATAAACATGATGAGTAAAGTATACAATGACTACTTTATTGATTGCGCCTTAATTTACTCTTTTATGTCTCGAATACTTTGTCTTACCTGTCAACGACCGAAAAAAGCTTGTATCTGTGCTTTTACCACAGAGATCAACAATGATATCCATGTTGTTATTCTACAACATCCTAGTGAAGTATCACAAACTAAAGGCACCGTCGCCTTATTAGCTAAATCATTACAATCTTGCCAAGTTATCGTTGGTGAAGTGTTTGATGGCGATGCTTTATTATTAGAGGTACTAGCGCAGTATCATGCTGTTTTACTTTACCCAGGAGAGCAAGCACAAGACCTTAATCAGAAGGTATTATTCGCATTGACTGAGCGTGAGAATAACAGTGGGGATGATGAGGTTAACCGAAAGCCATTATGTTTAGTTATTCTTGATGGTACCTGGAAAAAAGCTTATCGCATGTTTATGCTTTCAAAAACATTACAGCGACTACCTCAGATTTGTTTACCTGAATACCTTGCCAATGCCGGACAATACCATATTCGTAAAGTTGCTAAAAAAAATGCTTTATCAAGTTTAGAGGCAAGCTGTTATGCTTTAGCTCTCTTAGAGGCGGGTAGTGATTTTGAGAACATTAGCCCCGATAAAGTGGGTAAATATCAACCTTTACTGAATAAATTTCAAGAATTTAATCGGTTTCAATTATCTTTTAGACCAGAACAGAGTATCACTTCAAGGAAATCTGATGATTCATAATTCATTTTTATTACGTGTGAGTTCACTTGCACTGATTGTCACTCAACTTATGTTAAGTCAAGCGGTATTTGCTCAACGCGAAATTCGTGAGCCTGAAGGAGCTACTGGGTTTAACCAGAAAAAGGCTGTTTCGGCAAAAAAGTATATGGTAGTTGCTGCTAATCCATATGCGAGTGAAGCTGGATTAAGTATGCTCGAAAAGGGTGGTAGTGCTGTTGATGCTGCTATTGCTGCACAGTTAGTATTAAGTTTGGTTGAACCACAGTCTTCAGGTCTTGGCGGTGGTACTTTTATGTTGCACTGGCATAAAGAAACACAAGAGTTAACGACTTATGATGGCAGAGAAACTGCACCACAAGCAGCAACGAGTGAACTGTTTTTAAATAAACATGGTGAACCACTTAAGTGGTCTGATGCGGTTGTTGGTGGCAAGTCTGTTGGCGTACCGGGTTTGTTGGCTGCCCTTAATAAAGCGCATAATCAATTTGGTGTACTACCCTGGCAGGAGTTATTTCAACCTGCGATTAAATTAGCCGAAAATGGCTTTGTTGTATCACCACGTTTAGAAAAATTATTAGGCATGAATTATAATCCGGGCATTCATATCTTACCCGAAATTAAAGATTATTTTTCACCTAATGGTATTGGCATAAAAGCCGGAGATACTTTAAAAAATCCTAAGTTGGCTAAGGCCCTTACTAGCATAGCTAATGAAGGCGTAGACGTTTTCTATAACGGCTGGATAGCGAAAAAAATAGTTGAAAAGGTTCAAAATTCAGCCATATCCCCAGGGCTGTTAAGCCTTGATGATATGAAAAAATATAAAGCGATAGAGCGGACTTCTGTTTGTGGTCCATATCATCAATATAAAGTTTGTGGCATGGCGCCGCCAAGCTCAGGTGGTATTACTGTTATCCAAATATTGGCGCAATTGCAAAATTTTGAACTGTCACAATATCCTCCTAACTCATTGCAAGCAGTTCACCTGTTAACCCAAAGTGCCCGACTAGCCTTTGCCGATAGGAATAAATATATTGCCGATAGTGATTTTGTTAGCGTACCTGTTAAAGGATTATTAGCAGGTGATTATATCGCTAAACGTACTAGATTAATCGATGAGAAAAGAGATATGGGGCGGGCTGTGGCAGGTACACCTCAAAAAAGTTTAGTACTTGCTAATGATAACGCTATTGAAAGACCATCGACAACGCATTTGGTTGTTGTTGATAAGCAGGGCAATGCTATATCTATGACCAGTAGTATTGAAAATGGTTTTGGCTCAGCCTTAATGGTGCAAGGTTTTATTTTAAATAACCAATTAACTGATTTTTCACTGGCGCCAAAGCGTGATGGGAAGTGGGTCGCTAACCGGGTACAACCGCTAAAAAGACCACGTAGTTCAATGGCGCCAATGATGGTGTTTAATGAAGATAATTCTTTACGCTTACTTGTAGGTGCACCTGGTGGCAGTCGTATTATTAATTATGTGGCACAAACTATTGTCGGTGTTTTAGATTGGCAACTTAATGCTCAGCAGGCTGTTAATCTACCTAAAGTGACTAACCGAAATCATGTCACTACATTAGAAATAGATACTAATATTGTTAAACTAAAACCAAGGCTTGAAGCAATGGGCCATAAAGTGCAAGTTAGGCCATTAAACAGTGGTTTACATGTTATTGAAGTGACTAAAGGTGGCCTTGTTGGCGGAGCAGATCCTCGCCGTGAAGGACTGGTGTTAGGACACTAGTTTATAGCGAGGCACCGAGTTTTTAATCTAATATCTACCTTATAGTGTTTTGAGTAATTACTCGGTAACGCTTGTGTTTTTTGTCTTAAAAGTGAAAGTCATGAGCGATAGTTACAGCCTAGCTCTATAGTCATTTAAATAAGAAGTACTTTTTCCTAGTATTATATTTTTGAGTCGCTATGATAAAAATAGACTCCATTTATATATAGGTTGTTTTATGAGTTTAAAAGCAAAGATATTAGCCTTTGTTATAGTATTATTCCTATCCTTGCTCAGCGTCGCTTTTGTAGGATTGCAAGTATTATCACAAGCCAGTGAAGCCGATAATATTGCTAGAATAAACCAATTAATGAAATCCACTGCCAATATTGTTGAGCAGTTTGAACAACTCAGTGACAGTGAAGGCATCACTGAACAACAAGCAAAATCATTTGCCACCCAAATGCTGAGAGAAAATAAATATCACGACTCTGAATATGTTTATGTAGTAAATAACGAACTTAATTTTGTTGCCACTCCTCATGATCCTCAGCTCCATGGTACTAGCTTTAATGACTTTAAGGATGCAGGTGGTCAAAGTATTGGTCAATTAGTGGCAAGGCTTGTTGGAAATAAAACAAACCAAATCATTACTTACCATTGGAGCTCTGAACGTGATGGTCAAGTTGTTGACTTAACATCAGTTGTGCAAAAAACGCCTAAGTGGGGTTGGTATATTGGCACCGGCATAAGTTACGCAGAGGCTGATTCCCGTTATTGGGGGACAGCTAAGTGGTTACTTTCTTTATCTATTCTTATTGCAGTAATTTTATCAGCAGCACTCGCTCATTCAGGTTTAGCGTTAAATAAAGCGCTAGGTGCTGAGATAGGTGACGTTCACCGATTGGTTTTAAAAGTTTCTCGTGGTGATCTTAAACAAGACGCCAAATTTAGTTCAGCAAACAGTGAAAGTGTCGTTGGTGCAATTAATTATATGCAAGCAGCCCTTCAAGAGGTAATGACGGGCATTAAAAGCGTAGCTGATGATTTACATGCCCAAACAGATGATTCCCAGAGAAGAGCAGAGGAGCTTGACGGCTTAACGAGAGAAATGAATGAAGAGACGCAGATGGTTGCCTCTGCGATTACCGAACTTACAGCATCAGCGAGTACTGTTGCGGAACATGCTAAGCAAACGGCAGATTCTGTTGTTGAAGCAGATGAACAAGGTAAAACGGCCAATATATTAACAGGCGAAGCGTCTACAACAATTAACTTGCTTGAAAGTCAAATTGAAAATGCTGGTGCGAATATTCAGTTGCTCGATGATGAAGTAATGAATATTGCCAACGTATTGACTGTTATTCAAGGCATTGCCGAACAAACTAACTTATTAGCACTTAATGCAGCAATTGAAGCGGCAAGAGCAGGTGAACAAGGTCGTGGTTTTGCCGTTGTTGCTGATGAAGTTCGTCAGTTAGCACAGAGAACACAAACGAGTACTGAAGAAATTCATCAAATGATTAATAAGTTACAAAGTGCGACAAAGCAAGCTAAAACATCCGTTAGTCAAAGCATGGAAACCAGTGAGAAAACGGTAGAAAAGTCACAACAAGTTTCACAACAACTGCAAAAAATTGCCGACTCTTTGGGGGAGATATCACAAATGACTCACCAAATTTCAACGGCTTCGGACGAGCAGTTAGCTGCAGGTGAAGATACTGCACAGCGTATTGTTAATATTTCTGATACGTCTAGTAATACTTCAAATGTTGCACACCAAGCACAGTCGGCAGCTCATGAAACACAGCAATTAAGTGTTAATCTAGAAGTTGAAATCAACAAATTTGATATGTAAGTTAGTAAAATAGGTAATTGGGGAGCCATCATTCGTGGTAGCTCCACTAATTTCTCACTAATTTATCTATTGGTGTGAAAATTGCTTTAAATTATTTATTAGTTGTATCCTAAAACCGACAGATTGTTGGCAGGAGTTAATGTAGTGACAGTGAATAAGTTTCGTTATTGTACTAAAGTATTCTTCCTTTTTATCGTCATATTGACGAGTAAAAGCCATGCACTGGAGAGTTCGGTGCAATTGCATAAAGTAGATCAAGATAAAAGCTTTGGTTATAGCATTTCAATTGGTGATGAGTTTTTTAATCAAAAGGCGTTTAATTGGCAAGTTAGTTACAACCGCCTTGAAAATGTTGCTATTGCTGATTTGGATAAGATTAGTGAAGTGTGGAATGATGCAGGTTTTGATTTTACCATGCAAGCCGTTGATTTATCATTAGGTTATCGATATTACCCTCAAAGTTACGACAAGTTCATCAATACTCTGATGGTTGAGTTCCAGTTAGGGGCATCAGTTAACTTAAGCGAACATAAACTTATCCCTCAGGACTCTAGTGCAGATGTTAGGTATTTTGCTAAGCAAGGGGATATCAACCCGGTGTTGTCTATTTCCCTACAAAAAAGCTTTACTAAAAACTCTGCTATGCATATAGGCGTTAAACATTACCCTAGTTATTCTGACTTTGGCAGTATCAGTACTTTGTTTATTGGCTTTAACTATCGTTTTGGTCGTCAAATTGGCTATTAATCATAACAACAGTATATCGAAACCACTCAAGTTATCCGTAGGATAGCCGTTATAAAGAAAATCTGTAAAGGGATTATTGCAGCTAAACTTATACCAATTACACTAATGAATTGATCGGCTTAGAGTTATGTTAGCGAGCTTAGAACAAGCAAAATTACTTAAACATAGTTACTCTATATTTTTTTAATTTTGAGCCGTTATTGGTTCGCTAATAAACTCCCAAAGGGCGAGTACCTAATAAAAGGCAAAGGCTTACATGCGTCGTTATTGATTTAGATAAGGGAATAACCATTCTCTTCAATCAATGCCTTGCCTCTAAGCCTTTTAATTCTCGCTAAGTGGTCAATTAATTAATGTACTTGGTATTATATCTATACCTTTTGTTTTTTAGTTCTACTGAGGTTAGTTGACTTTAATACCTGGCACTTACTTTAGTGTAATTGTGACAGATAACCCTCCTGGAGAAACGCGTGTTGCAGTATAAAATACGTTGCGTTAAATTTTTAAGCATACTTACAATAATCATTAGTAGCAGTGTTTTTGCTGCAGATTCTGATGGTGATGGCTATGATGATTCAATTGATATTTTTCCTAATGATATCAATGAATGGTTGGACACTGATGGTGATGGCATTGGTGATAACAGCGATCCTGATATTGATGGTGATGGTTATGATAATGGTATAGATCTTTTCCCTAATGACCCAACAGAGTGGATAGATACTGATGGCGATGGCACTGGCAATGAGAGTGATCTGGACATCGATGGTGATGGTTTAAACAATACAATAGACCCTGATGATGATGGTGATGGTGCTTTTGATAATACTGATCCTCTGCCTAAAGACCCGAGTGAATGGTTAGATACCGATGGTGACGGAATAGGAAATAACACCGATACTGATGATGATAATGATGGCACCCCTGATTTACTTGATGTTTTCCCTCTAAATAACCAAGAAAGCTTAGATACTGACCTTGATGGTATCGGCAATAATGCCGATTCAGATGATGATACTAATTTCCTAACCGGAGTTGGAGACGGCGTGCTTGACGTTTACGACCAATTTCCCCTCGATCCACTAGAAACGATTGATACTGATCTTGATGGTATTGGTAATAATGCTGACATTGATGATGATGGTGATGGCGTCAATGATGGCGACGATGCATTTCCTCTCGACTTTAATGTTAATGCCGATCTAGACGGTGATGGCATGGGTAATGCGCAGGACCCTGATATTGATAATGATGGTATCGTAAATACCCTCGATGTATTCCCTTATGACAATACGGAGTGGTATGACACCGATGGCGATTCTATCGGTAATAATACTGATACTGATGATGATACTCACGCCACTACAGGTATTGGCGATGGTGTACCCGATATTTTAGATGATTTACCACTTGATGCGTCGGAGACTGTGGATACTGATAATGACGGGATAGGTAACAATGCTGATGACGATGATGATGGCGACGGTGTTCAAGATGCGATAGACAAATGTCCTTTAGATCCATTAGAGCGCCTTGATACCGACAATGATGGCCTTTGTGATGGGCCAGATACTGATGATGACGGCGATGGTGAGCCAGATGTGACTGATGCTTTCCCTTTAAACTCGGCTGAAAAATTTGATTTAGATGGCGATGGTTTAGGTGATAACAGTGATGCCGATATTGATGGTGATGGTATTCCTAATATAAACGATGATTTTGATTTTGATCCTGGCGAATATCTAGATACTGACGGTGATGGTATTGGAAATAATGCCGACCTAGATGATGACACTCATGATGTGACACTCATTGGTGATGGTGTGCCAGATGCAACCGATCTCTTCCCGTTAGATAAAACGGAATGGGAAGATACCGATGGCGATGGACTCGGTAATAATACCGATGCTGATGATGATGCTGATGGTATTCCAGATCACATTGATAGTGATGGCGATAACCCGTTAGAAAGCGTAGATAGTGATGGCGACGGTATAGGCAACAATAGTGATCCTGATGATGACAACGATGGCGTGCTTGATGGTCAGGATGCTTTTCAATATAACCCGTTAGAGTGGCAAGATACTGATGGTGATGGCATTGGCAATAATGCCGACTCTGATGACGATACTCATAATACAACACTTGTTGGCGATGGTTTCCCTGATAGTGTTGATGCCTTTCCTTTAAATGCTAAAGAATGGCTTGATACTGATGGTGATTTAACAGGTAACAATGCTGATTTAGATGATGATAATGATGGCGTTTTAGATAACATCGATATTTACCCACTTAATGTAAATGAGCACTCAGATTTTGATGGTGATGGTGTCGGTGATAATAGCGACAGTGATGATGATAATGATGGTTTTAGTGATGCAATAGACGCTTTTGATAACAATCCATTGGAGTGGTTTGATACTGACAGTGATGGTACCGGTAATAATGCCGATACCGACGATGATGGAGATAATCAGCTAGATAACGTGGACTTATTTCCACTTGATGTTACTGAATGGGCGGATGCTGATAATGACGGTTTAGGTGATAACGCCGACAGCGATGATGACAACGATGGCATCATCGATATACTTGATGATTTTCCTAACAACCCAGTTGAAAGTAAAGATACTGATGGTGATGGCTTAGGTAACGTCTTTGATAGTGATGATGATGGCGATGGTTTTTTAGATTTTGAAGATCAATTACCTTTAGATGCTGCTGAGCACCTAGATAGTGACAATGATTTAGTCGGTAACAATGCCGATTTAGATGATGACAACGATGGCATGAGCGATGCTTTTGAGATACTGCATCACTTTGACCCACTTAATGGTGAAGATGCGCTCTTAGATACTGATTTTGATGGCATTACCAATGCAGCCGAAGCGTTAGCTGGTACTCATCCGTTACGGGATGATTATGCACCTATTATAACGCCGCCACAGGCTGTACATATCAATGCAGAGCATACATTCACTCAATTAGGCTTACAAAGGTTAATTGAGTTAACGCATATTAGCGTTCGAGATGGTCTTGATGGCGAAAATTGTTGTGGTATAACGGCACTAGGTTTTGAAACAGGTGCTAAAAATGTAAGCTCAGGGCTAATCCCTATTCTTTGGCGAGCGACAGATAAGGCCGGAAATATTGCTACGGTTTCACAAACCTTAAATATTCACCCTTTAATAAACCTGTCTTCAGATCAAATTATTGCTGAAGGTGGTACTGCTCGTGTTGAAGTTGTGTTGTCTGGCGAAGCACCTTTTTATCCCGCGACATTTCCACTAATCATTAGTGGTGATGTAGATAATGCAGATTACACTATTGCCGAGAAGCAGATAACCATAGAGCAGGGAACTACGGGGTTTATTGATATTAATATCAATAATGACTTTCAACTTGAAGGTGATGAACAACTGATTGTGAGCTTTGCACAAGGGGTAAATGCGGGCATTCATTCGAAACAAATTATTACCATCACTGAAGAAAATGTTGCGCCAAGTATCAAGCTAGAAGTCTGGCAAAAGGGCATGAAAGTGTCTCGTATTGCGATGAATGATGGTGATGCAACCATTCTTTTAAGTATTAAAGACTCTAATACTCAAGACACTCATCAAGTTAATTGGCAAATACCTGATTATTTAAATGCTGTGCTTTCAACAGATAAATTACAGTTTATCTTTTCTGCTGGTAGTGTGAATCTACCTGAAGAGAATAAAGGCTTAATTAGCCTTAGTGTCACTGTGACTGATAGCGGTAATACTACCAATAGTGGAAGTGAAGAGCTATCGCAAACTAAGCAGCTCTTTTTACCACTGTTGGTAACTCAACAAACATTACGTAATCTAGATAGCGATAGAGATGGCGTTAGTGATATTGATGAGGGTTTTACTGATGATGATTTAGATGGACTACCCGCATACATGGATAATTCCACGGTTCCCTATTTACAGCCATTACACATTAATGCCGCAGTCGTTAAGTTAGCGGAAACAGAGCCGGGATTACAGCTAAGATTAGGTAAGTTTGCATTGTTACAAAGCTCTGATGGCGTGTTACTTTCTCAACAAGAAATAGTAGCTACCGGATTGATAGCGCAAGATAGTTTAGTAAACAACTTAGGTTATTATGATTTTGAAATACACGATATTGTACCGTTTGGTCGATCAGTAGCGATTGTGCTGCCTTTATCAGGAGCCATCGTTGAATACTCAGTATATCGAAAAATTAACACAGAACAGCAATGGGCTGATTTTGTTGAAGACAGTAATAACGTTATTGCTAGCAGCGCCAGCGTTAACGGGGTTTGCCCTCCACCTCATAGCGACCTGTATCAAGCAGGCCTCAATGTTGGTGATGTTTGTCTAAAACTAGTCATTGAAGATGGCGGTGCAAATGATGCTGACGGTATTGCTAACGGTGTGGTTGATGACCCTGGCGGTATTGCTGTCGTAGATAATAATACTATTTCGCTTGATTTGATCCCTGACAAGTCTAGTAGCGGCAGTACATCTATTTTCGTTCTGCTATCGCTGTTGTTCTTGATGTATCGACGTAGATTTTCAACTAAATAATCAAATGAAATTTAGCCATAATTAAGCAACCAAAGGCTCTCATCTTGAGGGCCTTTTAATTGTCACTAAGTGATTAATTAATTATTCTATTTGGTATCTTTCGGCTTATGTTACCAGTGAATCATATCGGCTAATTAAGCTCAATAGTGTTTAAATTAGGGTAGATTATCGATAAATCATATTTTTGGTTGAATCCTTGTCATATTCTTGCTCAAATGGCGCCCCATAGTCATAAATAATTAACATTGGTTACTTAACGTGCTTTGTATTCATCATTACATCATAGAATGATTGAATGGACACATGGCAATAGATAACCTAGACATAATAAGCAATAGCCACCTAAATGAAATATTCCCGCGTATTTATTAATAGCTTAGCGTATGAACTGGCCCCAGAAGTGGTCACCAGTTCAGAGCTTGAATCTCGTTTAACACCTTTATATCAAAAGTTTCGTATTCCAATGGGGCAAGTTACTGCTTTAACTGGAATTGAAGAACGCCGTTGGTGGCCCAAAGATCATATTCTTTCAGATGGTGCTATTGTTGCTGCTCAAAGAGCAATGGCAGAAACAGGTATCGATGTAGCAGAAATAGGTGCGGTTGTTTATACCGGCGTTTGCCGTGATCAGCATGAGCCAGCGACTGCGTGTCGTATAGCGGCTATGCTGGGCGTGTTAAAAAACACCGCAATTTACGACATTAGTAATGCCTGTTTAGGCGTACTATCAGGTATTTTAGACATTGCTAACCGTATTGAACTTGGACAAATTAAAGCTGGGCTGGTGGTTTCATGTGAGTCTGCACGTCATATTGTCGATGTCACTATCGATGACATGCTAGCTGATCCAAGCATGCAAAACTATGCTCGCTCTTTAGCTACTTTAACGGGTGGCTCAGGTGCCGTTGCCGTATTATTAACTGATGGTAGTCTAAATTTAGATACAGACCGTAATCATCAATTATTAGGCGCAAGTCATTTATCGGCTCCAGAACATAACAATTTATGTCAATGGGGCTTAAAAGAAGTCGGCCCACAACTGTTCCGTGAATTTATGCGTACCGATGCGGTAAGTTTACTTAAAGAAGGGGTCTCGTTAGCGAAAGACACCTGGGAACACTTCTTAGAGCAACGCGAATGGCTTGAAGGTAATGTTGATAAAGTTATTTGTCATCAAGTAGGTGCTGCTAATCAAAAGAAAGTATTGACGGCGTTAAATATTCCTGCAGAAAAGGAATTTCCAACATTTAAACTGCTTGGCAATATGGGCACTGTTTCTTTGCCCGTAACGGCGGCGATGGCTCATGATCAAGGCTTTTTACAAAAAGGCGATAATGTTAGTTTCTTAGGTATAGGTAGCGGTTTAAATTGTATGATGTTGGGGCTTAAGTGGTAACTATGTCAGATAATTTTTCAGAGAAAACATTAGCACAACATTTCCCGTTCAAACGCAACTTTATTAACCGCAATGGCCACCAATACCACTTTGTTAATGAAGGCAAGGGCTCACCTGTTGTCATGGTTCATGGTAATCCAAGTTGGTCTTTTTATTACCGTAATCTAGTGAGCAAATTAAGTAAAAATCATCAATGTATCGTACCAGATCATATTGGTTGTGGTTTATCTGACAAACCTGGTGATGAGAGTTACGATTACACCCTTGCTAATCGTATCGATGACTTAGAAGCGTTATTAGAGCATTTAGAGATAAAAGAAAACATTACCCTTGTTGTACACGATTGGGGCGGAATGATTGGTATGGGCTATGCTGCGCGCTACCCAGAACGCATTAAACGTTTGGTTATTTTAAATACCGGTGCCTTTCATTTACCAAAAGCGAAAAAGTTACCACCAGCTTTATGGTTAGGCCGTAATACTTTTGTAGGGACGCTTTTAGTTAGAGGCTTTAATGCCTTTTCAAGTGTTGCGTCATATATTGGCGTTAAGCGAAAGCCTATGTCAAAAGAGATACGCCAAGCTTACGTTGCGCCTTTTAATTCTTGGAAAAATCGCATTTCAACGCTGCGTTTTATTCAAGACATCCCATTGAAAACCGGAGATAGAAACTATTCGTTAGTGTCTGACATTAGTGATAGCTTACCTCAGTTTAATAAGCTGCCAATGTTAATTTGCTGGGGCTTAAAAGATTTCGTTTTTGATAAACACTTTTTAGCACAATGGCAAAAGCGTTTTCCTGATGCTCAAGTACATGCGTTTGATGATTGTGGTCACTATATTTTAGAAGATGCTAGTGATGAAGTTACTCTGTTAATAAATGACTTTTTAAAGACAAGTGAACAAGAGATAACTCAAAATTCGTAATTCAAGAAGCGTAGCTTAAGAAACATCATTCAATAGGTATAGTTTAATAGGCATAGTTTAAAGGGATATACAAATGACAGAAGCAATAGACAAGTCAATGAAAGAGTCTAATCAAGCTAACTTATGTCGCCATCTTGCCCATGCAGCAATAGCAACACCTACAGCGTTAGCTGTTGCTGTACAAAAAAACCAACGAGGCAAACTTCATTATCAAGAAATTGATTTTGCTAGTTTACACCAACGTAGTGATGAGATTGCTTATGCGTTAAATGCGTATGGACTAAAGTCAGGCATGAAAGCTGTGTTGATGGTAACCCCCAGTATTGATTTTTTTTCCTTAACCTTCGCTCTGTTTAAAGCGGGTATCGTTCCTATTTTAGTTGACCCAGGCATGGGCATTAAAAACCTCAAGCAATGTTTTGTAGAATCGGCACCTGATGCTTTTATAGGTATTCCTAAAGCGCATATAGCTAGAGTATTATTTGGTTGGGGCAAAGGCAGTGTTAAAAAACTCTTAACGGTTACTGAAGAGGGCGCTGGTTTAGGTTCAAAGCTATTCGCTTCGCTTATTGGCGGTATGAGTCTAACTTCATTATTAACGCGCTATGCTTTACCAAAATCAGTTCCGTCGTTTGATATGGTCAAACTTCATGATGATGCGATGTCAGCAATCTTGTTTACCAGCGGTAGTACAGGCACACCAAAAGGTGTGGTTTACAGCCATAAAATGTTTGAAGCACAAATTACCGCGCTAAAAGAAGATTACGCCATTAAGCCCGGCGAGCGTGATTTAGCTACATTCCCATTGTTTTCATTGTTCGGGCCAGCATTAGGCATGGCCTCTATTGTGCCAGATATGGATGCGAGTAAACCGATAAAAGCAAATCCTGCTTTTATTTTTGCTGCGATCGAAAAATATCAATGTACTAACTTATTTGCTAACCCTGCATTGATTGAAGTTCTAGGGCAGGCTGGCAATATCAAGCTTAACAGTTTAAAGCGCGTTATTTCTGCTGGTGCTCCGGCCACGCTTCCCTCAATAGAGCGGTTTACTCAATTACTTGGCGATAATGTGCCTGTACTGACTTCTTATGGCGCAACAGAATCATTGCCACTCACTAAAATTTCCAGCGTAGATTTACTAAAAACTAGCCATATCACCGATAACGGTGGCGGTATTTGTGTAGGTACTCCTGTTAATGGCGTTGAAGTCAGTATTATCGATATTAGTGAAGAAATTATTGAAAATTGGCATGACAACTTAGCCCTACCAATCAATACCATTGGTGAAATAGTTGTTAAAGGCGATATGGTCAGTCAACAATATTATCATCGAGATTTAGCAACCGCGCAGGCTAAAATTATTGATGGACAGCAAGTCCGCCATCGAATGGGCGATCTCGGTTATCTTGATGAATCGGGGATGTTGTGGATGTGCGGACGAAAAGCACATCGAGTAGTAACCGAAAAAAAGGTTCTATTTTCTATTCCTTGTGAGCGAATATTTAATACCAATAATGTAGTGAAACGTACGGCTTTAGTGGGTGTTACTATTAACCACAAACGTGTGCCTGTACTTTGCGTTGAGTTGACGGATGAAGCTAAAAAGGATAAAAACTTTGATGAATCAGTATTGTTTTCTTCGTTGAAAAGATCTGCATTGGCACATAAACAAACATCGTCTATCTCGCATTTTATAATCCACGATGATTTTCCTGTTGATATCCGTCATAACGCCAAGATATTTAGAGAAAAACTGGCCGTATGGGCACAACAAGAGCTTGATTAGTTTGGTTGGTAATCGCTAACGGTCTTTAATTAGAACATAGCTATGGTTGAATAAACTATAAAAAATCTACTTACACCAGAGAAAAAGAACAATATGCATAGCAATACTGAGACCACAATCGCTTTTAATAAATCGGTTCAACAACCACTTAGCGAGCTTGCAAGGCAAACTAAGCATGTATTTGTTACCGGTGCTGGCGGTTTCTTGGGTAAAGCAATTTGTAGATTATTGCGCTTAGCTGATATTAAGGTCACAGGTTTTGCTCGAGGTCATTATCCCGAGCTCAGCCAAATGGGCGTTGATATGATACAAGGTGATATTACTGATTTTTCTGCCTTAAAAGAAGCCATGCAATCATGTGATTTGGTTTTTCATGTTGCGGCTAAAGCAGGTGTTTGGGGCAGTAAAGAAGATTACTTTAAGCCCAATGTGCAAGGCGCTGAAAATATTATTCGCGCCTGTCAAGAGCTTGCCATCACTCGCTTAGTGTATACCAGCACGCCCAGTGTCACTTTTGCTGGTGTTGATGAGGCTGGTATTAATGAATCTCAGCCGTATGCGGACAAATTTTTGAACTTTTATGGTGAGTCTAAAGCACTTGCAGAGCAATTAGTATTAGCTGCCTCAGCTGATGGTCAGTGCCCTAATAGTGAAAAGGGCACGACGTTCAAAACGATAGCATTACGTCCGCATTTAATATGGGGGCCAAACGATCCCCATCTTGTGCCGCGCGTATTAGAGCGCGCCCAAGCAGGCAAGCTAAAGCTTGTGGGAAAAGAAGATAAACTTGTTGATACTATCTTTGTTGATAATGCTGCGTATGCACATATTTTAGCGGCAATCGAATTATCAAAATTCGATGCTAAATGTATTGGTAAAGCGTATTTTATCAGTAACGACCAACCCATCACTATGGCGGTTATGCTTAATAAAATTCTTAACTGTGTTGATTTGCCTCCGGTCACTAAAAGAGTGCCAAGCGCTGTTGCTTATACTGTAGGTGCCACATTAGAATGGCTATATAAAATATTGAACAAAAAACAAGAGCCCATAATGACCCGTTTTGTTGCCAAACAACTGTCTACGAGTCATTATTTTGATATTAGTGCCGCTAAAAATGATTTCGGTTATGTGCCTCTTATATCGATAGACGAAGGTATGAAATTACTGAAAGAGTCACTCGTAAAATAGCTAGTGACTCTGAGAATAAAGAGCTGTGTTGGCAATAAAACGTAGGAGTTTAACTAAGTAAAATGAGCAAAATTTACCATCATCCTGTACAGATATATTATGAAGATACTGACCATTCAGGTGTTGTCTATCATCCAAATTTCCTCAAGTATTTTGAACGAGCACGTGAACACGTGATTGATTCCGATAAATTGGCTACATTGTGGCAAGAGAAGGGTTTAGGTTTTGCTGTTTATAAAGCTAACTTAACCTTTCAAGATGGTGTTGAATTTGCTGAAATTTGTGATGTGCGAACCAGCTACCAATTTGATGGTAAATATAAGACTTTATGGCGACAAGAATTATGGCGCCCTAATGCGACAAAAGCAGCTGTCATTGGCGACATCGAAATGGTTTGCTTAGACAAACAAAAACGTCTACAACCGATCCCAGAAGAAATTTTAACACCACTGTCTAAAGGGTAAAACTCCCGGTGGATTAGAAGCTAAATAAGGCTTACAAACCACCGGCTAAATCTAAAAAATTACCGGTTGAGAAGGATGACTTATCACTTGCCAGCCAGTAAATCGCTTCGGCTACTTCTTCAGGTTGTCCCCCTCTTTGCATTGGAATAACATGTTTTAATCTTTCTATACGCTCAGGCTCACCGCCATCAGCATGCATATCGGTATAAATCAAACCTGGACGTACGCAGTTAACTCGAATTCCTTCAGCTGCAACCTCTAGGGATAAACCTTTAGTTAAGGTATCTACTGCGCCTTTTGAAGCGGCATAATCAATGTATTCATTAGGAGAGCCAGAACGTGCGGCGCCAGAAGACACATTAACAATAACGCCACCCAAACCATCATGTCGAGTCGACATACGCTTAACAGCTTCCCGACAACATAAAAAATAGCTAGTAACATTATTGGTGAGGATCGAATTTATGCGCTCAGCAGTCATCTCTTCTAATCGAGATTGTGTTTTCAAAATACCTGCATTATTTACCAAAACTGACACTACGCCTAAAGTATTATCTACGGTAGAAAACAATCGCTTAACATCACTCTCGCAAGATACATCGGCTTGCACGGTAATGCATTTTCCGCCATTCGCAGTAATGACTTGAGCTAATTGGCTTGCTGAATTCTCATCTGATTTGTAGTTAATACAAACCGCATAACCTTTATTGGCAAAAAGTTTTGCCGTTGCTGCGCCAATGCCTCGACCGGCACCGGTGATTATTACAACTTTTTGTTGGCTCATTATTAATCCTTTTAAATACTATTTTGTCTACGGTATCAGATGAAGTGATAACTTGATTGTATAATCATATTCTACTGCCTACATATTGTCGACAATTTAAGTTGTTATTATGTCTATTGTTGTTTTATTATGATATTGTTTAGTTATTGTCGACAATTGGTGGCTTTTGTTCTATGTGGTATGACTTTTTTGGGCTAATAAATACACTATTTATTATAGTTAGCTTATATGGCGTTTACTTACAGCTTGATAAGTTGTGGTTAAGAAAGAAAAATGGCGATGATAAGGTGACGAATGTATTATCCCAAAATCAATTTACGATGAGTTTTTTAGCGTATTTCTCCTTTTTTGTATATGGCTATAGTATTGATATATTTAATCATTATATTGTTTGGCCAAGACTGATAGCCTCAGTTTTAGTGACCATTATTTTGTTTGAAATGTGGAAAGATAGAAGATCTAAAGCATCAATCGTTAGTCTGGCTGTAGTGACTGTCTGTTTTAGTCTAGGTATCTTAGGTCTAGCCTTGAATGAGACATTTGCTGTTCACAATAAGCAAGTGTCGACAATTTTCATTCTGGTTATTACCGTATTCCTTGCCCAAGGTTATAGCCATCAAATTAAGCTTATTATAAGCTCTGGCCATACTGGCGCAATTGATATTCGTATGAGCCAGTTTATTTTATTAATGGATATTTCTACCATTGCTTTTGCACTATCAATGGGACTTGATCAAGGTTGGCCGCTGATCTTTTTGGCAACAGTGAGCGGTATAACCAAACTCATTATTATGTATTTATTTCGTTGGGCGCGTATCAGTCAGACAGCAAAGGTACGAAGTGAAAATGGTTAATTCTATTTGTTATTCTGTTGAAGAGTTAAATAAGGATAGCGAAAAGTAGTAGGCTGGCTTATTTAACAAAATAAACCAGCCGGTGTCGTGCTGTTGAAGTACTTGTTATAAGCAGGTACTGCTGATCAATGCCGTTTGCTTTTTAATTTCATTACTTTTGTTATCCGCTTGAGCAATCGCGAGATCAATCTTAGCTGCGGTACATTTATCAGATAATTCTTTGCTCATCAGGTAGTTTTGATCTTTTTGTTGCTGAGTTAAACCCTCGACACCACTATATTGAGTTCTATCTTCTGGGTTTCTGTCTTGTTGATACGGCGGTGGTTGACTTGCCCCACAGGATGATAATAAAACAACGATTGAGATTGGCATTAATTTCTTGAACAACGTTTGATACTCCATGTGTATATCCTTATTTAATTTGTGCAGTTGAAGTTTAAATGACTCCAAGTGCCTAAACATGCATTTTTCTTCTTAACGAGATCTCACTTTAATCATGTGAATATTTACCACATCCGCCATTGTTCAGTTACATCACCTGCAAACTCTACATTTGCAGCAGAAATTACCTTTTGAATGAACTGACAGATATCTTCACCTTGGTTTGTATCAATTAAACAATCATCACAGCTTTCATTTAAGGTGTTCAAAGACAAAACTAATGTTTTAACATGCTGCTTAGCACTATCAATAGTTTGTACTTCAGACTCGATTGAAGACATAAACTCTAGCAGGCTGGTTATACAAGCCGTCACATCCTCAGGGGTATAGTCGGGTTCATCTTCACCTTCAATAAAATCTAATAAATCGTATTGAATAGTTTTAAGTAAATTTTTCACCTACTCTCCGTATTATCTAAAGTAAATAGCGGTCAAAATTGCTGTTTAATGCTGTTAATTTTTTATAACGCTGGCATTATATAAATACGGTAACACCTGCAATTTCTAACACCGTTTTGGCATCTGCTCGTTCAATTATTTTTAATAAGGTCGTTTGAATAGTTTCGTCTTTTCTCGCATCATCTTTACTGGAGAATTTTTGCTCTTGCACTGCAGCGCCTTCTTCTTGAGTAAAAGCAACGACAACCTCGGTTGCGCACTCAACTGAGTCACCAAAGTAACTTAGTGAAATTTGAGGGTAACCTTGAAAGCCCTTTTTTACTCTTTTTGCTATACGTTTTGTCGATTTATCTAAATTCATAATAGGTACCCAGAAGGAATATAACACCTCATAAGAGGCTTAAAGTTGACGACTAAAATTGCATGATAGCAAATATAAGCCATCGTTTGGTATTAGTTTAAGACATGTTTTTGAGTATTTATCTGTTAGGTGCAACAAGTGCCATTTTCTTGAATTGGTGGGCATTTAACACTACCAAACGAGCAATAAACACAACAATCACCGGCTAACGGTTTTATGACAACGTGGCATGAAGTGCATTCATAATAATACTGACAAGCATCAGTAGGCATCACTTCTTTTTTAATAAAGCCACATTCAGGGCAAGTTATCAGTGATTCTAGTGTAATAATATTCATAAGGGTCTTAAATGTATGGCGTTACACTGACTATAGCTAAGGTTAGATTATGTTAACGAATCGAAAGTATAGAGTGACTGAGTTAAAAATACATTTAAACGCTTAAAGTCATCTTAATTGCCACTGAAATTATGCACTTTGAGTGATAACGGGTATATACCCAAGCCACCTCATAATGCAGGATTCAGCTGGAATTATAAACGCCTTTAGGCAAGGCATTGATTGAAGATAATAGTTATTCTATTGTCGAAATCAATAACGCTGTATAAAGCGTTTATAAACCAGCCATAGTGGGACGTCTGAGCAAATCATGTTCATCGTTATGTAGTTCATTAAGGGAATAACCATTAATGAAATACACGCCTCGATCATAAATCGCTCAGGCGTCCTGAAACTAGCATTATGAAGTGGCTTGGGTATATAATCACGCTAAGATTTTTATGAGCAATATAAAGTAAGGCAAACCATGAATACAAAAATATACAAGCACGTGCACTCATTAGCTAAAGATTTAATGCAAGCGGTTCATAGAAAAAATCAAGTGAGCTTCGATAAACATTATGCTGAGTTAAAGCAAGTATGTGAAGATAACGAAGATACTGATAAAGATCACCCTGTGCAGTGGGAAACTCTTGCCGATTTTACCGACGATTTTGATTTAGCCATTTCTATTTACGAAAAAGCATTATTAAAAGCACAAGCAATCAATTCAAAAGACTTTCTCTCGTCAGTTGCATTTGCTATCGCGTCATTACAAGTAGAGTTAGGTGATAAAACAAGCGCTATTGAACATTTAAAGAATGCTAAAATTCACAGTAATAAAATAGCCGATAAAGATTTAAAGGCTGAAATCGAGGATTTATTAGTAGAACTAAACGGTGTAGAACAAATTGAAGAAGTAGTAGAAGTAGTCAAAGCACCAGTAAAGTTGAAAGAATGGAAAGACCTGTAAACGTTAAAGTTTAATGCGCTAGCTATGCCGAGTCTCGGTAATTGATGAATTAACCATAGGCAACATGATCTACCCGGTGAAAATCTTACGATTATTTTAGTTTTTCGAAGTAGATAAAAAATAGGGTAGGGCGTAATTTAGCAATAATCACGTCCTCACCTTGATAAAACTTGTTAATACTTATAGTTTTATAGCATTAAAACCCAATAACCAATACTCAAGTTCATGTGAACTTGAGTATTATAATTGAGTGACTTTTATTATGCTTTAAGTGCAATGGCCGCCATTTTCATTGTGCTTTCAAATGATTCTGCACCCGCAATAAATAAACCATTATGACAAAACATAGCATCATCGATACCGGTTACGTCTTTCAGCGCATCATCAGATAAGCCAGCCCATTGTTTTGGTAGGGGCTTTCTATCTTCGAATGAGCCTAATTCAACAGGCACTGTTTGAATTCTCCATTGACCTGACCCAGAAGGGTAAACCATATATAAAGCCTCGGCAGATAGAGCGTGAACTGTTCTCTTCCATGGGGTGTATTTTTCTAATACTATCACTCTTGGATCTTCTGCGTCATCAATCGCTTTAGCAACAATGTCTTTAGCACTAATGCCGCCGTTAGCAGAAGCAATAAACCGTGTTAAAACACGCGATGCAAAATCAACAGCTTCATCAAAACAGCTATCAAAATGACTGTCTTCTTGCCAAGTCGGGTTAAACATAGAAATTGTTTGGCTCAGGCTAATACCTTGAGCAACACCCTCAACATGACCACAATCGATGGCATCAATAGTTGAGACTAAACCTGAATCCACAGAGTTCGCTACCTCTTGATTTCCTTGGCATATTTCTAAACCGTATTTCTGCCAAATTAAACCAAATGAGGAAAAGGGAATACCATTTTCGCGTGCTCCTGCACCACCACGCTGATGATGATCAAATCTGCCGGTATCGGGATCATATTCACCACCTACATCAATCACAATATCAGCCTTGCCAATAACCTCTAAATCACGGGTACGAATGAGCTTAAAAGAAGGGAAAATACATTTTAATGCCGCGATACTGAAAACATCGTCTGCATGAAAATTACCGTTGTGAGTTGCTATTGTTTTATCATTCATTTGTTATATGTCATTTTATAAAGAGGTAATAAGGTGTCGAAATTAAACTTTATCTTTGAACCTCCCTGTTTAGGGATGTTTTAATAAGTAAAATAACAGGGCGGATTCTATACGAAGAGAGCAGACAACAACAGCGGATTATTAATCTATAACTTAGATATCTAATCGAGTACTTGTACCACTGTTTATACTTTATTCACTGTAATTCAGTGCGAGCAAAGGGTATTGAGCAGTTTGGTAAGATTTATCGAACAAGTAAATACGCACCAAAACCTAAACCGCCATACATCATTAAAGAAAAAATACTACCAACAATATTTAGAGTCGTTGAGATACCAATAAATTGGAAACTCAACACAAAAGTAAGCGTTTTTGGACGTGATTGAAATGAATGAAAAAATTTTAATTCAGTTAATTTTTCTGCTAATGCTTGGTCACCTTTAATCTCATTATCAATAGTTTTGTCATAAGCAAAAGCGACTAAATAAAAGACGATTAAAAAGGCTAAAATTGATTCCATAACTAATTTCCTGGTAGGGTTCATACTACGCTGAGTAGTATATTATTGTGGTGCTGAATTATTGAATAGCTTAAATCTAGCCAACGGATTACTTTATTTTAATTTTTCTGCTTAATTTAATTGAGCTTTCTCAGCCTCAAATGATTACTTACCGAGAAACGGACATTATAATTAGGTAATTATCATTGTTATCCATGGCCTTATAACCTAAAGAAAAGTTACCTGTGGTATTTTACCGCGTAATTAACTGATTAGGCCATAGCTTGACCAAATTAATTCTATTCACCTATTAAATATTACCACGATCACTTATCATTGGTGTTATCGTTCAAGCGAGTGAATAAAACCATGTCAAAAAAACTGCCAGCATTACACCTATTTGGGATTTTTGAAGCTGCTGCCCGTCATGAAAACTTTAAACAGGCTGCGGTTGAGTTATTTATAACGCCCTCAGCGGTAAGTCATCAGATTAAAGCGTTAGAAACATTTTTAGGTTTTGAATTATTTCAGCGGAAAAGCCGTGGTGTAGCATTAAATGCAGCAGGGGAAATGTATTTGCATTATGTGCAGCAAGGTATTGATAAATTTGAACAAGGCACTAAAATTGTTAGTAATAAATTTTCTTCACCTTCACTTAAGATATCCGCTTATCCTACAATGACCAGTAATGTCATTATTCCGCAATTAAGCCATTTCCAACAAAAACATCCTGATATAGATATTCGCATTGAAACAGGCATAAATATTACCGATTTACGTTATGACGATTGTGACCTTGCCTTGCGTATAGGAAAGGGCGACTGGCCGGGTGTGGTGGTTAAAAAATTACTTAATCTTACCGCACATGCTGTATGCACTGAAGATTTTGCTAAAAAATATAACCTTACTTCACCAGAACAAATCAGCCAAGTACCGCTTATTGACCTAGCCAATATGGATAATATTTGGCGGACTTGGGCAGATGCTATGCAGCTGCCTAAAATGCAATATCAACATCAATTAACTTTTAGCAATTATGATGCATCTCTACAGGCTGCTGAGCAAGGGCTTGGTTTGGCACTGGCGCTAATGCCCATTGAATATGCTTTAGTTGAACGAAACTTATTGGTGTTACCGTTCGAAAAAGGAATAGCTTTTGACCAAGCACTTTACGCGGTGTACCGTGAAGAAGATAAAAGCCGCCATGATATTCACTGCTTTTTAGATTGGCTGACCAAATCAGATACGTTAAAAGTAATTTGACATTCACTTTATAGGTGATTTTAATTCACCCATACAGTGAATATAATCCTTTTGTAACCCACCCTGTATACCACTAACATTGCCTTATCAACTATATCGTTAAACATTCAAATTTTTGAATTGAAAATTAGCGACTACAGCAAGGATGACGTAATGTTAAGTTCAAAAATAATAATGGTGATTTATCGGGTTATTGCCGTTTTACTACTCAGTATGCCTATTGCAATAAATATGATTATTGAAGGAGATATTGTTAGTTCAATTGTTTATGTGCCTTTAATAACATTAGTATTATCAGGAATAGCTATTTATATTGACGGCAAGTTAGAAGCTCTATTAAGTCGTAATACGGTATTACCGACATTTACGGTACCTACCACCAACCTTCATATGAAAAAGACCAATGATTTGATGGTATAGAAAAGTAGTTATTTCACATAAAGTCGTTAGGTTTTTATTTTTTATACGAGAAATGAGTATCACAAATTCTAGTCGATAGTGTCTGAAGAGCTAATTTAGGCTATTTTTTCTAACACTATGCGTTGCCACTTAACCTTATCTTTATGTGGTAGAACACTCGGTTGATTATTTACTCTGAATATACATTTAAAACCATAAGACTCGAACAGGTTAATTGTATCATTACTGTTTGTTGGAAATACCCTTGTGCCCATTCCTGAAGGGCCATTCCTCAGTGATATAGCGCATCTACCATTTTTATTGATGAGCGAAGAAATTCTAGCTGTTGCTATATTTCGTTCGTCTTGACAGAGGTGATGCCATACGGCATCAATGAGCACAAAATCAAAAGTTTCTTTATCGGCATCTAAGCAGGTAATATCTGGAAGACTACCATGAAGCCATTTTATTGATGTCTCTCCATATTGATTCATTGCCGCTTTTAAAAATTCTGTCATCGGCTCTATTGCCGTCACATTAAAGCCAAGTTTATCAAGTGCAGCGGAATTTTGACCGGCACCAGCGCCTAAATCGAGGATTTTTGAGTTCTTTGAAGGTAAAAAATCAACAAAATCTTTACATACAAGAGCAAAATCTAAATTTTGGCTGCTTTGAATAAATAATGGAACAAACCTTTCATAACCTTCGGTGCCTGGAGTCATTTATATTACAGTCTTAATTAATAGGGAAATTAGTTGCTATAAGTGTCTAAGAAAGACATGTTGAGATTTTTAGTTGAGCAATCATTATTCATACCCGGCGCCCTGTTGTTAAAAAATGAACCCAGTCCAGCCTATCTCTTTTTTCACATTCAGCAGCGGCCGACTTAATATCATATGAAACCTTAATGTGCTCGATACTCAGAGTATTAGCTGTTTTCTCAATGAGTGAGTAGGATGCTAGAGCATTAAAATTTTCCATTGAATGCACAACAGGCTCATCGTCTGTATATGCCTGCAAGCCAACGCTACCAGGATTTATTATGACTTGCCCTGTCGATAATGAAACTGTTCTTGGCGTATGCGTATGACCGCAACAAATAAGTTTGGATTTCTGGCCAGTTAAAAGTTTTATAATCTCATTATCTGAACGTAAACGAGCATAGCCAAGTTCAACATTTTCAAGTAAATAAATTAAATCATCATCAGGAGTGCCATGACATAAGTAAATATCATCGGTTAATTGATAATCAAAGGGTAATGATTTCATCCATGCAATCGGCTCACTACCAAGATCATCAATGATAAATTTCATCGTTGCATTAGCGGTAATCTCTTCTGCTGTCGCCTCAAATATTTGGCGGTCTTGATTGCCACAAATAGTAACAAAGTCATGTTGCATTAAAAGATCATAAGTAGCTTTTGGTGCGATGGGACCGTAAAGAATATCGCCAAGATTGACCATTAAATCAACAGAGTGTTTTTTAGCATCAGCAATAACAGCCTCTAGGGCAAAAACATTACTGTGAATATCAGATAATACCGCAAACTTCATGGAGTCCTCTTTGCATATAGTGTCGTGTTAAAGTCGTTATTGAGCTCGGTTTATTAATAACGTTCTTGTTATTGCTCAGATTAGCCAAGCTAATTAAGAAAATTAACCTCCATTATGTCTAGTATTTTGGTGATGCCTACGTCTTTTAATACATGCTCTTTGGAAGAGTGTATTTCGCCAGTTTTATCGCCTAAGGCAATATCGACTAAATCAGGTTTACTATCGTGGAGCACGAGCACAATTTTCTTATTGATGGTAATACAATCTATTGTTATTGCATCGGCATTCATGCCTTGCTTACGCAAGGTTTTATCCATAATGCCCATTAGGGTATCTACGTTTTTATTACGCTCATAAAATATATCATTCGCTTGAGCGACTATCTCGGAGAGTTCTTTTAAGGTTTCTTTCATTATTTTCTTATAAATTAAGTGTTAGGTTAAATAAGCTTATGAGCTATTTTCTAACTGTAAACTAGCGAGCATTTTAAATCTATCTGCAAGTTAGGAAATTTACTGCAGTGGAAACTGACCATGACAATTCCCTTATCTTGGCTGACGTTGATTTACATATAGATACTGGTCAGTTGTTTTGAGACCATTTATACTTCGGCTAACTTTTTCACGGTATAAGTATATTAATTATGATAAAAAAAATTGGTTTATCACTTCTGTCTGCAGCAGTGCTAGTCGGTTGTGTTGCCACAACGTCTGACGACTCTTCACAAGGCAGCTCTTCGAAAGGGAATAGTGCTCAGGAGATTAGCGCAAGCTATGACAGCATTAATACTGCTCAATTAATTGAACATGTCAAAGTATTATCTTCTGATAAATTTGGTGGTCGTGCGCCATCTAGCGAAGGTGAGAGACTCACTCTTGAATATTTAACTGAGCAGTTTACTGCGATTGGCTTTAAGCCAGGTAACGGTGATAGTTTCCTACAAGAAGTTCCATTAGTATCAATTGAAGCATCAAGTGATATGACATTAGCCATTGGTGGTAAAAACTACCAACATGGCACTGATATGGTAATGGGCAGTGCTCGAATTAGTGAATTAGAGCAGCTTAAAAACTCAGAACTCGTTTTTGTTGGTTATGGTGTTAATGCTCCCGAATATAACTGGAATGATTACAAAGACCTTGATGTTAAAGGTAAAACGGTTGTTATTTTAGTTAATGACCCTGGTTTTGCTACCCAAGATCCTGAATTATTTACCGGTAATGCCATGACTTATTATGGTCGTTGGACATACAAATATGAAGAAGCTAGCCGTCAGGGCGCTGAAGGTGCAATTATCATTCATGAAACTGCACCTGCTTCATACGGTTGGTCAGTAGTTAAAAACTCTTGGACTGGTCCTCAGTTTAGTTTTCAACGAGATGACTTGAATAAAGACAGAGTTGCTGTTGAAGGCTGGATTAATAGTAAAGTGGCAACTGAACTGTTTGCAAAAGCAGGTTTAGATTTTACTAAAATGAAAGAGCGTGCAGCACAAGGCAGCTTTAACATTGATATGGGCGATTTAGATGCGTCTATCACAGTTAAAAATACCATTAAAAAATCAATCTCGTATAATTTCATTGCAACATTACCGGGTCAGAAAAAAGCTGATGAGCATATTTTATACTCAGCGCACTGGGATCACTTAGGTACTGATTTAACGAAAAAAGGCGACCAAATTTATAATGGTGCACGCGATAATGCCACTGGTACTGCAGCATTAATTGAAGTTGCTGAAGCGTTTGCAAAACTACCTAACACGCCAGAACGTTCAATTACCTTTTTAGCGGTAACGGCAGAAGAGCAAGGTTTACTTGGCTCTAAATTTTATGCCGCAAACCCAGTTATTCCAGCAGCTAAAACGGTTGCTAACATTAATATGGATGCTTTGAATGTAAACGGTAAGAGTAAGGATGTTGCGGTATATGGTTTAGGTCAATCAGAGCTTGATGACTTTTTAACTAAAGCAGCAGCAAAACAAAATCGTGATATTTCTGGCGATCCAAGACCTGCAGCTGGTATTTATTACCGTTCAGATCACTTTGCTTTTGCTAACGTAGGTATTCCAGCGTTATATGCAAAAGGTGGTGCTATACCCGCAGATCAAGCAACCGCTGATTTACGTGCTAAGTTAGATCCAATTTTAGGTAAGTGTTATCACGGTCTTTGTGATGAATACAGCGAAGAGTGGGACTTAACAGGTGCAGTGGAAGACATGCAATTATTCTTTGAAATTGGTGTTGAATTATCTAAATCAGACGTTTGGCCACAATGGAGCAAAACGTCTGAGTTTAAAAGGTAAGAGCAAAGATAAGAGTAGCGGTCAGAGCAATGTTTAGATTGCGCTCTACTTTATAAAATTAAGCGGTAGTGTTTATATATCACTATCGCTTTTTTATTTTTTTAGCAGTACTACCAATATAGGACATACTTACAGACAAAGATCTGCAAACTTGCCTTTGGCCATTTTTTGTAAATCTTGTGGGCTTAATTCTATTTCTAACCCTCTCTTTCCGGCACTCACAAATATCGAACTAAATTGTGTTGCTGATGAGTCAATAAAAGTGTTTAAGCGTTTTTTTTGACCAAGCGGACTAACTCCCCCTAATACATAACCGGTGGAACGTTCAACATCGGCCTTTAATGCCATACTGGCTTTTTTACCCTTAAATGCTTTCGCGATGAACTTCATACTTAACATAGCTGATACCGGTATTATCGCAACCACCAGCGAGTGATTGTCGATACTCACTACTAAGGTTTTAAAGACTCTATCTGCAGATACATCAAGCTTTTGTGCGGCCTCATTACCATACGACTCACTAGCTGTATTATGTACGTATTCATGAATTTGATAAGTAACCTTGCTTTTCTTCGCTGCATCAATTGCGGGTGTCATGCAAACCTCTTTTTATCGGTAATTTGTAGGTGATTTTTACGGAATTACGAAGTACGACTATAGATTGCTCTATTAACTAGGGTCTGTTGTTCTTTTAGGGTTAAAATTTATTCATTTTAAAACGGTTTTAATCGCGGCGCGAGTTTTGTAGCATAGTTATTCTATGTAAAAAGCGAGCAACAATGAATAAAGCCATTTTAAATTAACCCAAAGGGCAACGTTTGTTTGAAATATATACTGCTTTATTGCACATTCATGTAGCCACCTACACTTCATGTGCTCTGCCTTACCTACATATCAAACAAATAGTAGTAAAAGTAATCTCGAAAGATCAATAGACCCTAATATATTACTTTATTTTTTACTAAAAAAAATAGACAATAAAATAACAAAATATACGTTCTAATAATACAACACAAGTTGTTGTAAAATTATAGAGTTCACAACAATATTACACGGAAATGGTGCCAAGCAATGTCGAACATTTTAAACGTAAAGGGAATTAAGAGTGTTCTTTTTGTCTGTATGGGCAGAAGATTCCTATCAAAATAACCCCTTTAAAAACAAACAGATAAAAATCACCTTGAAAATTCCCCAAAATAACTGCAATGACCACTCTTATTGAATGTAAAAAAGAGCACTGATGGTGCTTGAAGTATTTCCAATACATATTTATCTAGTTACATGAATGGTCAATTAGTATTTAACCTAAATGATCGGTTTGAGTTTGTCATTTCCTATTCAAGCGTTCGCTATTCCCCCCTATAACTAACTTCTAAAAAAACATAAGAAAAATTTAAGCTGAGAATACCCTATTAATAAGGGTTTCAGCGCAGGGCTTTTAAAATCATAACGTTGTGGTAACGTATTCGGTACATTCTTTGGGAGGCTTTAATGGCTACTAATTTTATAGAAGTGGCGAAAGCCATTCGTTTACAGATGTATACCAGAGCTAATATTGCAATGTATGACGCGGAAGGAACAGCTAGTTGGCCTGCTGATCCTGCACCAGGAGCGTTGAAGGTGCGTATTTCAATCGAGGAGTTAAAGGAACTCGCTGGACTTAAACGTATGAGGAAGCAGTACAGTAAAGGGACAGGGGGATTTTTTCCACGATTAATTAACGAACTAAATCATACGGATGAGCGTTTTCATGCCAGTGAGGGTAAAGATGGTTCCCTCATTGTGATTTATTTCCCTGATATACCGAGGGATAAGCAATATCATTGGAACGAACTGAAAGATAAAAACAATATAGATATGGTGACAAACAGAGAGATTATCGAAAGCGGTGACGATGATGCAGACGATTACAGGTTTGTTGCTGAATGTACCGACATACAATTTAGAGAGTGGGAAGGTTAATATGAGAGATTTACAAAAATTACAAATCAATGGTGCAGATGAAATGGTGGTTGCAGTGCGACTGGGAAGTGCAATTGGTGCATATCAGATGTTAAAAAAATTAGAGCCTGCGCTCTCTGATGGTACAAGACATGGTTCTTCAGAGTGCGCAAGGGGCTTAAGGCAGTTGCCTCAGTTTAGACAGCAATTGAAATTTGAAATTGCTGAATCATTGGGTGAGTTGGGTATTCAAGTGACTGTACCTAAATCAAGCATCCAACAGACTAGCATCGCTCATTTGGATTTAGATTAACTTTTTGAGGCCATATGCTCAAAGTTTTAGCTAGCGTGAGCATATGTTTGGCTAACTAGGTACTACTTTCTTTGTACCAATAATTTGGTTTGTATGCTGTATTCATGAAATCTTTAATTCAAGCCAATCACTCCCTCTTAAATCGTTATAACGGTCTGTCATTCTTTGCTCACTATGACCACATAGAGCTTTAGTATCTATGCCTTGTTCACGGTACTGCCTTTCAGCAAGTGAGCGTATTTCATGATAAGTTGCAGGAGAGCCTTGCCATTTTATCTTTGCTTCTTCACGCGCTCTTTTAAATGAGCGTGATACGGTGTCAGGGTGAAGTGGATCACCAACTCCATTTTTGGCTCTTGCAGTTTTATGATGAAGGGCGAATTCAGACTCTTTACTTATGTTTGCCATTTCAATAACTTGCTTGATATCTAAATCTAGACTTTCAATTTTGAGAGTTAAAGGAATTTTAATCATTTTTCCTGTCTTTAATTGAAATACGTGCAATGAATTATCCTCAATGTAGGAGTAGGGAGCGTGTTCAACAAGGCCAGCAAAAGATCCATAGTCATTCTTTGCATCAATGAAGTGATTAGGATTAAGCCTGTATGCTGTCATTTTTGATTCCCAGTCATTGCCTTTACGTTTGCGCAACAAGCAAAGGTCTGTGCGCCTTTGAGCTGTTACTAACGCTAATAAATAAGCACATCTATGAGGTAAATATTTTTGATGTTCTGCTATTAAGTTAAATTGGCTTAATGAGAGTCTGGCCTTTTCTACTTTGGCTACGGGATTTTTTACGACTTTTGCGGGGTTAAAGTTTGATTCTACTTCTCCTGAACCAGCGGCCTCAGCGAAAATATCACAGTAAACACTGCGTATCGATTGTGCCATTCTATTCTTCCCTTGAACAACATATGAGTCTAGGAATGATTTAATCACCTTAGTGGTTATGCTGTTTAACCTCATTACCCCATGAGCATTATTAATTGCTTTGATGATGTTTTTACGTGTCTTCCACGTATTAGGTTTTAAGTTGCCAGCTTCTATTTTTTTCAATTGAACGTTTGTATATATTTCTAGCCATTTTGAAAGTAGTAGGGACTTTGTTGAAAGGGCGGGTGTTTCAAATATATCCAATAGCCTGTTATCAACTATTTTGGGTAGTATCATTGCATTAAGGCGTTTAGCAGTGAAAATGGCAGTGTTTATATCGCTTCCTAGTGAGCGATACTGTTTTGTTTCCCCAAACTCCTTCATTCCATAACGCGGGTCACGGTATTGACAACTAAATCCCGTTTTTGAACGACTATCTTTTTTGATGTATAGAAAATCCACACCATGTTGGTTTAGCTCATTTCTCAAAATAGAGAACCATCAATAAATTATTGTATACTTGTATGTTGATGAAAATCATGCTAAAAGTCATGAATATGTTTTGCATCGCAATAGATATTCTTGATTAAGTAAATCCGCTTAATTGCTGATACGCTAAATCCCTGCTTTTAAAATACACATCCTTGGGCATTTTAGATTTAGAGGTGTGTCCGCCTAATTTACTGGGAATTTTTACTGGTCTGATTGCTGCAATTTTCTCTTCAAAAGTTGATACCACTACACCAATTTCAGAAGTTTCGTTGCATAAATTTTGTTGATCTGATTTTGTTTTTTCAATTGCTAATAATGGCTTTACTGGCTCATTACGCATCCCAAGGCTTCTCAGTTCATATAACGTAGGGTGCGAGCCGTTCAACCAATTCTTGTCTAACTCTTTCATTGCTTTAGTAAATTTTTTACTAAGCGTTGAAGAGTTTATTGGTGAACCATGTTTTACTTTACTGTTTCTGACTGTGTGGTGAATTAAGTAGGGTGAATCAGAGAACGTACATACTTCTTTTATTTCAGTTATTAAATCTTTAAGTGTCATCTCCAATGTGTTGTTATAAAGCTCTAAATCAATAGCTTCTATTTTTTTTGTTTTTTGAGAAAAATAGACGAGACAGTTTTCTTGTTCATTTATATAAGGATATGGCGCTTTTTCAGCGTATGCTTCAAAACTTGATAGGGCAAGCTCGTCAAATACGTTTCTATTCTTAATGAATGCTTGTACACGCAACTCCCAATCATCACCTTTCTCTTTTCTTGTTAACGTAAAGTCTTGAGGTCGCATTGCAGTTATCAATCCAAACTTTATTGATAGTTTGTTTGGTTGATAATTTAATTCTTGTGATTCTAAAACCTCCACTGCTGTCATTGCAGACAATCGGCTTTTCTGTACCTTGGTTTTTGGAATTTTAATATCATTAGCAGGGTTATTTTCAAAGTCGATGAGTCCGTAACGTAAACCTTGACTTAGTAAGGCAATATATTGTGTTTTGAATTTACCAGCTGAGTTAAAATGCCCTTTTGATGTTATCTCATCAATATGAACTTGTATGTTTTCTAAGTTTATAAATTCAACAGGTAAGTTCTCCCATCTCATCTTAATTCTATTTAAATAAGATGAGATGTTTCGCTTAGTTCTAAGACTCATTTTTATTTTTGGGTTGAGATAGTCCTCATCAAGCTTAGCTAATGCGTGATCAACCAATCTGTCAAAGTTAGTGACCTTATCGGACTGTACTTTTTTAAATTTTGGCAAACGAAAAAATAGTTTTTTGGCTTTATTGGAGTGAGTGATTCCACTATTTATTGTTATAGAGTCGGTATGTTTTGTGTATTCTAAGTAAGCTTCTTTTACTTGGTCTGCACTTTTGATAGCCTCAACTTTATCTGCACCGCAAGGGAGTCTATGTTTGGCATTGTTTGGAATTCCATCAACACCAAAGAAAGGATTTGTATAGTAGAAATAATAACCAGTAGCAGAGCCTTTATCCCTGTTGGCGTATAAGCCAACAGGAAGATCTGCATGTTCTGGATTACGACTACGCCCCATCTTAAATAATACCTAGGTGCTAATTTAAAACTGAGACATCAAGTTAATGATGTCCACGTTGTTAGTATTAACTTCAAGTTTGACTCTCTCATTCTTCGTATCTAACTCAATATACTTAGCACCTTTGAGTACCATGTAACGACCATTTTCAATAATAGGTCGTGGTAATATTCGACCTAAGCGAGCAAGCCTTTGAACGCTCCTTGGGCAATAAGGCTCATCGTAGTTATTCTTCCACCAAGTCTTTAACTTTATTTTTTTGCTCATGTTTTATAGGTCTCTAATTGTTGGTTAACCTATTAAACGATATTTAGTTTTTCCCTCCTAATCGCCGTTATGGGAGAATGGAAATTACAGTCATGTTTATAACGTATGAGATTGTATTTAATGAATATTTAATTATTAAAATAAATTAAATTATTTTTTTAAAATTAAATTTATTATTATTTTCTATGTCGCCAAATTCAAACTTAAGCATATTTCCATCATCGGCGGAGTGACGGTTCTTTGTATTATTAATACTGATAACCGTTTTGTTGTCTGTACTTTGTTTTTTGTCTTTTCTAGCAATTAACACATGATCAATTCCTCGTGCTATTTCTGAATGTCCGCGATAATTTTCTGATCTCTTATCGGTGTGATGTAAAACCAAAACTGCTTTATCTAACGAGCGTAATTCGTCTAGGCAATCGTTATAGAAATTCCAGTCATTTTGAACGGTTTCCTCTGCTTCTCGATATAACGATGAAATATTATCTAGGATGATCACCTTTGCATTTTCAATGTCAGGTTTTAATTTATTAAACCCTGATTTAGTCGATAAATCGGGCATACCATTTTCAAAACTTCGCTTATGAATTATTTTTAGGTAACCAGGTTTTGGGGTAACTCCCAGAGAATCATAAATAAGTTTGAAGCGTTGTTGTATCTGATATTCGCTTAATTCAGCGTCTATGTATAAAACACTATGGGCCTTATCTACAGGGGTTCCCAGGAAATCACTGGCTGTTGTTATGCATGCGGCTGTGTATTGTGATAAAAAAGTTTTAGCGCCTGCTGCCAACGAACAAAGCATAGTTGATTCTCCACTTATTAAAAAATCAGGGATTATTGTAGTGGGTGGGGTGATGTTTTTATTGAGTATGTCGTTAATACAAATCGCAATTATTGTTTTACTTGGTAATTCACTAATATCCTCTTTGTGGTTTGTTGTAGTAGTTTCGAAGTCAAAAGTAAGCTGTGTCATGTTAAAGATTCTTAATTGTTGTTTAATGGAATCAATAATTAGTTTCACCTCCAACAAATTATTCCAGTTTATAAAATAAATTTAAATAACGTTTCTATTTGCTACCTGTGAACATACGTTAAACCAACGCCCCCTCCTTAGAGGGAGGGCGTTGGTTTAACGTATGTATAACTTGCAAAGCTTAAATAAAAACGCTCATTGCAAAGCATTGAGTAAATAAAGCCTTTTCGAAAGAAAAGCAATAAATCGCGGTAGCATTAAATATCGAAGATGATTTTATGCGTGAGCATTTTGAAAAAATAAAAAAGCGCACCGTAATGAGCAAGGCGAGTGAAGCAACCTGGTTTCGGTGTGTTTACCTCCGAAGTCTCCCGAAAGCGGGTTGCTTCACTCCCGTAGGGTAAGTGGAGGTGCGCAAATCTACTACGTTATTGCTGACAGCAATATCTTAGCGAAATGTGACGAGTCATATGTAGCAAGAAGTAGGGGATTTATCTTCCTGTGTTTTCTCTTCTATCTACTTATCTTCATTGCCTCCTATCGCTTGTCTATTAAAAATTCATCCCAAGTCAATAAATTATAGGTAATCTGCTTGCCTTGGCACTATGTATTAAGAAAACATAAGGAAATATATGATACATAGTAATGAACGCGGGATTCTTGACAGGTATATTAAATCACCATCGACACAAGCTAGACATCAAGCAAAGCTATACAGTTTGCTTGATTGGATTTATCGCTTTGGTTTTACATCTCCGTCAGTCATTGAGTGTCAGTGGGGTGTAGATCGCTCAGTAGTCAATAGGTTATTGCGAAGGTACGAGCGAGAAGACGTTATTGCTGAAGTAGCTACTTTTGCATGCCGCGATAAACGTGTCTTTTTATTAAAGCCTCAGGGCGTTCGTATGTTAGAAGCGTTACATAATCAAGATTTAAAATATAGCCAAAAGAAATCGACACTACTATTTAAAACATTAACTCACGATTTAATGTTACAAGCCGTTGTTGCATCAGGTGTTAAAGAGGGTAAATACGCTTTCTTTATTACAGAGAAAGAACAAGAAAAAGAAAACAAGGGGAAAAAAAGGCGATTTGATGCGATTGTGTTTGACGGTGTTGAAATGGTTGGTTTAGAAGTTGAAGCAAGCGCAAAAACAATCCCTCATCGACTAGATATCCTTAGACGATATGAAAAATCAATTGTTGATGAGAAACGTGTAACGAAAATACTCTTAATATCACACAAGAGACGTTTCGTGTTAGATGCAGAACGCATTCACAATAAGCTTTTTGATAAAGAAGAAAACAACCTAGATAAAGTTTTTTTTGATAAGCATGTCAAATATATATATAACCAAGAGTTAATGCTAATGCTATATTATAAGTTCTGGATGCATTAATAATTGACAAAATTCGAATGAACAAAAGGCGCTATAATCAGCGCCTTTTGTTCTTATTGTGTCTAATGTTTTTTATTATGAGACCACCTGATGTACGGGTGTGATATTACAGCATACTGCTTTAATTTCACTTTAGGTGCTGAGGTTTGTGAACCCAGCTTTAATAGGCCATTAATGATTAGATAATGGGACGCAGCTTACAATTGCCGCAGTTTTTCTTTCCAGTACAACACTAAATAGTATCGATATAGGGGAAATATAGCGTTTATAAAAAAAGAGCCTGTTAAGGCTCTTGAGGTATGGATTTATTCCACAGTTTGTTTTAAAAATACGTTGTATGACTCTAACCATTGGGCTTTAGCTGTATCAGAAAAGAAAGATGTTTGATTTAAAAGAAAAACTTCTTTGAATTCATCTTCATTCACATGTTGTTGGCAATAGTTTTCAATAATATCTCGAAAAATATGCATGACAATATCTATATATTTACCTTCGACATACTGTTTTTGTAGTGTCGAGGGTAATAGTGATTGAAGCCCTTTACTGATCGAAAAGCCGTTTATGCCGAAATCACCCAGGTGCAAGTATACACCTGCCTTCGACTCAGCATCGAACGTCATAACTACACGCGCATTATCTGCCCACATGGAACGAGATTGACGCGAATATGTTTTATAAAACTCAATTGTTGTACTCATTATAGTTACTCATATTAATTAATTGGCCTATGAGTAAGTAAGTACATTACGAGGAAGTTTATCTATTTTTCATTTTCTTATCTCTAGTTGTATCAGTGACGTCTACTGAAAGGTTTAATTGGTGTACACCATTTGAATCTCAACCACTATTCCATGCTTCCATTGTTTGATACAAGTTGGGTGCGCAGGCCAATTTGTATCATGCGAGTGATTTCGGTAAGGCCATTATCTAATACAAAATTGTTATTAAAAAACTTAAGTTATGCTAACTTTTTTCAATTTACCAGTCGTCAAAGCTACTACAACTATTATCGTCAAACGAGCTAAACGAATCATCAAAACCACATGATGAGTCAATTGAAGAAAAAGAGTCATCTATCATTGATGATGAACAATCTGACATCTCAGTAATGCCGTAAGGATTACCATGAACATCAATGCTGCCACACATCGGTGTTCCGTCTACATTAACTGAAGGTGCTGAATCTACCTCCGAACTACCAAATAACAAGTGAAATAAGCCCATCTGTTCCTCCGTTTATTTTGTTGATTTACATGACAAAGTATAATAAAAATGGTACGGTTTGAAAGAACTTTCGTTTTGTATAAAACTACAAGTTCTTCAGAGGTTTAGAATGGAAAAATGGACTTTATTTTAGGTTTAAGCATGTCGCCAATTAATAAGAAAGCGCTCACCGAAACAGATATCATCACCAAGTTCATCATGCCAGCTATATTAAAAGCTGGTTGGGATGACATGGTGCAAATCCGTCAAGAAGTTAAGTTACGCGATGGTAAAGTTGTTGTTCGTGGTATGGTAGCAGCTCGTAAAACCGTTAAGTCAGCTGACATTGTTCTCTACCACAAGCCAAGTATGCCATTAGCTGTGGTTGAAGCTAAAGCTAATAAGCATGAAGTTGGTAAAGGGATGCAACAAGGGCTTGATTACGCTAGGTTGCTTGAAATACCTTTTATTTTTGCTTCTAACGGTGATGGTTTTATATTTCACGACAAAACAAATCCGCAAGCACTAGAAACCGAAATTACCTTAGAAGACTTTCCAACACCAGCCCAGCTTTGGGATAAATACTGTACATGGAAAGGCTACACCCAAGCGCAATTACCAATTGTTACTCAAGATTACTATGATGATGGAAGCGGTAAATCACCTCGCTATTACCAACTACAAGCCATAAATAAAACTGTAGAGGCTGTTTCAGCAGGTAAAGACCGTGTATTACTTGTAATGGCAACAGGCACTGGTAAAACTTACACTGCATTTCAGATCATTTGGCGATTATGGAAAGCTAAACATAAAAAACGCATATTATTTCTAGCTGATCGCAATGTACTTGTTGATCAAACACGTATTAATGATTTTCAGCCCTTTGGTCAAGCAATGACCAAAATATCGGGTCGAAAGGTCGATCCTGCATATGAGATTCATTTGGCTCTTTATCAGGCACTAACAGGCCCTGAAGAATCACAAAAAACATACAAACAAGTAAATCCCGATTTCTTTGACTTAATTATCATTGATGAGTGCCACAGAGGTAGTGCCGCAGAAGATAGTGCATGGCGTGAAATACTTGAATACTTTGGCTCAGCTGCCCAAATAGGTTTAACAGCAACCCCGAAAGAAACAGATGAAGTTTCTAATACAGATTACTTCGGTGAACCTGCTTACACATACTCATTAAAAGAAGGTATAGAAGATGGCTTTCTTGCACCATACAAAGTCGTTCGTGTAGACATTAACGTAGATTTACAAGGTTGGCGTCCGACCAAAGGGCAGATAGATAAAAAAGGTCATGAGATAGAAGATCGTATTTATAACCAAAAAGACTTTGACCGAAAAATGGTGATTGATGAGCGCACAGAGCTAGTGGCTAAAACAATCACCAACTATTTAAAGCGCACTGATCCAATGAATAAAACCATTGTATTTTGTAATGACATAGATCATGCCGACAGAATGCGAAGGGCGCTTATCAACTGTAATCCTGAGCAAGTCGCAAAAAATGAAAAATATGTAATGAAGATCACAGGGGATGATGAAATAGGGAAAGCGCAATTAGACAATTTTATTAATCCTAAAAAGACATATCCAGTTATAGCTACCACATCTGAATTAATGTCCACGGGTGTTGATGCCAAAACCTGTAAGCTCGTTGTGCTAGATCAAAATATTCAATCTATGACTAAGTTCAAACAGGTTATAGGGCGTGGTACACGAATTGATGATAAATATAACAAACTCTGGTTTACCATCTTAGATTTTAAAAAAGCGACAGAGTTATTTGCTGATGAACGGTTTGACGGCATCCCTGAGAAAGTGATTAATACTAAGCCTGAAGAAATTAACGAACCAGACTCGAACTTCGATGATGTTCTAGCTGCACAAGAAGATGAAAACCTTGATTCTGGTGTTGAAGATGCAACATCACCTGAGTACGAAATTGATTCTAGAAACGATGGTGAAATAAATAACGATAGTTGGGATGATGACGAAGAGAAGATAAATAAGTTTTATGTCAATGGTGTACAGGTTAGTAAATTGGCCGAACGAGTACAGTATTACGATACAGATGGAAAACTTGTCACAGAGTCTTTTAAAGACTACACCCGTAAAACACTGGCAACACAGTTTAGTTCATTAGATGAATTTGTACGAAAGTGGAACGACACAGAGCGGAAACAAACCATCATTGATGAACTCGCTAGTGAAGGAGTTATATGGGAAGCTTTAGAGCAAGAAGTTGGGAAAGATTTAGACCCATTTGATATGATCTGCCACGTTGTCTTTGACCAACCAGCACTTACTCGAAAAGAGCGAGCTGAAAATGTTAAAAAACGCAACTACTTCACCAAGTATTCTGAACAAGCACAAATCGTTTTAAATAACTTACTTGAAAAATATGCTGATGCAGGCGTTCAAGAAATAGAAAGCCTGCATGTACTTAAAGTGAAGCCATTTAGTGATATAGGCTCATTGTCAGAAATAGTTAAAAAAGGCTTTGGTGGTAAAGCTAAATACAACACAGCAATTACCGAACTAGAGCAAGCTATATACCAATTAGCATCAAATAAGAGTGCTTAATGAATCAATACCTGTTTGAAATATAAAAAGAATATGTAATAAGCCGCTTTTTAATGAGCTGCTTGTTGTTTTTACATGATAGAAATTTATAAAGAGAAAACCATGTCAATTAGTACCGTAATAAAATCAATTCAAGACATTATGCGTAAAGACGCAGGTGTTGACGGCGATGCACAACGTTTAGGCCAAATGTCGTGGTTATTGTTCTTAAAAGTGTTTGATGCTCAAGAAGAAGAACTAGAACTTGAATTAGATGATTACCGTGAACCTATTCCTCAGAAATATCTATGGCGTAATTGGGCAAGTAATGCCCAAGGTATTACTGGTGAAGAATTACTCAGTTTTATTAATGAAGACTTGTTTATAAATTTAAAGTCACTTATTGCGCCTATCGATAAAAATCCACGTGGATTTGTTGTAAAAGAAGCTTTCAATGATGCCTTCAATTACATGAAAAACGGTACATTGCTTAGGCAAGTGATTAACAAGTTAAATGAAATCGATTTTACCGACTCAAAAGAGCGTCACTTGTTTGGTGATATCTACGAACAAATCTTACGTGATTTGCAAAGCGCAGGTAACGCAGGTGAATTCTATACACCACGTGCGGTTACACGGTTTATGGTAAATCGTACCAATCCTAAATTAGGTGAATCAATATTTGATCCTGCCTGTGGTACAGGTGGTTTTCTTGCTTGTTCATTCGATCACGTAAAAGATAACTACGTGAATACTGGTTCAGATCAACAGATTTTGCAAAAACAAATATATGGTGTTGAAAAGAAACAACTACCTCACCTTTTGTGTACAACTAACATGCTGTTACACGGTATTGAAGTTCCAGTTCAAATAAAACATGACAATACGCTAGGCAAACCTTTGTCATCATGGGACGACCAGTATGATGTGATCGTCACTAACCCCCCGTTCGGTGGCACTGAAGAAGACGGTATTGAAAAGAACTTCCCAACAGAACTTAGAACCCGTGAAACAGCAGATCTGTTCTTGCAGTTAATTATAGAAGTATTAGAAGATAATGGTCGAGCAGCGGTAGTATTGCCTGATGGCACCTTATTTGGTGAAGGCGTTAAAACCAAAATAAAAAAATTACTTACTGAAGAGTGTAATTTACACACAATTGTTCGCTTGCCAAATGGTGTATTCAATCCGTATACAGGTATTAAAACTAACATACTCTTTTTCACTAAAGGCACACCAACGAAAGACATTTGGTATTATGAGCATCCATATCCAACAGGTGTTAAAAACTACAATAAAACCAAACCAATGAAGTTTGAGGAATTTCAGACAGAAATTGAGTGGTGGGGTAATGAAAAAGACGGCTTTTCTAGCCGTGTTGAAAATGAACAAGCGTGGAAAGTAGGTATTGATGAAATAATCAAACGTAACTTTAACTTAGATATTAAAAACCCACACGTTGGTGAAGTAATCAGTCATGATCCCGATGAGTTACTAGCTACTTATAATACGCAACAAAATGACATTAATGAGCTTCGCGGACAGCTGAAGAATATTCTTGGTAATGCGCTCTCCAATAAAGCTGGGAGTCACTAGTAATGTCAGCAGAGGCTATCATTAATAATAAAGTCATCACCGATAATATCGAGCTTTGGACGTCCGCACTTAAAAAGAAGTCAGCAACAGGTCGAGGAACCAGGAAAAAGATCGAGTTATATGGCGTTAATAAGCTGCGAGAGTTGATTTTAGAGTTAGCTGTTCGTGGCAAGTTAATTCCACAAAACCTTAATGATGAGCCTGCGAGTGAACTCCTTAATCAGATCGTTGATGAAAAAGCTAAGCTGCTTAAAGATAAATTAATTAAGAAACCTAAAAACCTACCTGATTTAGTGGAAGATGATTTCCCATTTGATTTGCCTAGTGGTTGGGCTTTCGTTCGATTAAATGATATAGGTGAATGGGGAGCAGGATCAACACCTAAACGATCAACATCTGAATATTATGGAGGCTCCATCCCTTGGTTTAAATCAGGTGAGTTGAAACGTGATTATATATCCGAGTCTGAGGAAAATATTACTGAACTAGCCTTAAAAGAATCATCTGTTAGGTACAATAAAGTTGGTGACGTACTTGTAGCAATGTATGGTGCAACAATAGGTAAGACTGCAATACTATCTGTTCGCGCAACGACCAACCAAGCAGTTTGCGCATGTACTCCATTTTCTCAAGTATTAAACACCTATTTGCTGCTTGTACTCAAGGGGTATAAATCTCGTTTAATTGGAATGGGGGCTGGTGGAGCACAGCCAAATATTTCTAGAGAAAAGATTATAGCGACAGTTGTTGCCTTACCACCAAGAAATGAGCAAAAACGCATTGTTGTAAAAGTTGATGAGTTAATGGCGTTGTGTGATCAACTTGAATCACAAACTGAAAGTAGCATTGAAGCGCATAATACCCTAGTTAAAGTCTTGCTTGCAACGCTAACCAATGCCAAAGAAGAGGATGAACTAAATCAAAGCTGGCAACGTGTTAGCGAACATTTTGATATCTTATTCACCACAGAATATAGCATTATTTTACTAAAACAAACGGTCTTACAACTCGCTGTAATGGGAAAGCTAGTCCCACAAGTTTCATCTGACGAACCTGCATCGGTATTACTCGAAAAAATAGCTGCGGAAAAAGAACAGTTATTAAAAGATAAAAAGATCAAAAAGGAAAAGGCATTGCCAGCTTTTGATGAAAACCAAGTGCACTTTGAATTACCGAGTGGTTGGAAGTGGTGTCGTTTAGAAGACGTAGTTGATATTCAAAGCGGTATTACCAAAGGTCGGAAATTAAAAGATCGTGAAACAGTAAATATACCTTATTTAAGTGTTGCAAATGTGCAGCGTTCGTACCTTGAATTATCTAATGTCAAAGATATAGATATACCTAAAGAGGAGGTCGATAAATATAGAGTTCACAATGGTGATCTGTTAATTACTGAGGGTGGGGATTGGGATAAAGTTGGGCGTACTGCAATATGGCGCGATGAAATGCCTTATGTCGGACATCAAAACCATGTTTTTAAAGCTAGATGTTTTATAAAAGAACAAAACGAAGTCTGGCTTGAGAAATATCTAAATAGCTCGTTTTGTCGAGATTATTTTGCAGGTTCTAGTAAGCAAACAACCAACTTAGCATCAATAAATAAGACTCAATTAAGAGGTTGTTTGATTGCAGTTCCTCCTACTAATGAAAAATTTAAAATACTTACTAAGTTAGAAGATATGCTTATGGTTTGCGATCAGCTTCTTGTGAAGATTCAACTATCACATCAAACACAACTACAGCTAGCTGATGCGATAGTTGATAAGGCCCTTTAATTATGCGTTTAAAGTCTATCTTTATTAGTGAGTATAAAAACCTAAGAAACTTTAACTTAAACTTTGCACAAGACTCTTTTTTAGAAGTGTTTGTTGGCAAGAATGGCTCTGGTAAATCAAATTTTATTGAAGCCTTGGTTGAAGTGTTCCGCCAGGTATATGAATTCGACCAAACTGACCCTTATGAAATTTATTTTGATTACAAAGTTTGCTATGAAATTGATGGAGTCGAAACAACAATTGAATATACATCAGCGATTAATCAACTAAAAATTAACGATGAAGTACGTGCAACAGTTGGACAAACGATAACGCCTGACAATATTCTTATTTATTATGCAGGACATAATAAAGTGATTGATACGGTTTTAGAAACCTATGAACAGAAGTTTTCTAGGAAGATATTAACGGCTGATGCAAATGAAAGCCGAAAATTTATAGGTGTTAATTCAAGTTATAAGGATCTATTTTTAGCCGTATTACTATTACTAGATGATAATTCTGAACTCAAGCAGTTTGTACTTAATAAGCTTGGTGTTGTTTCGGTAGGTGATGGTCTAAAAATAAACTTAAAACGTCCTTTATATGCCAGTAGAACAACTAGGAGTACATATAATGTTGAGAACAATGATGACACTGACAAGTATTGGAAGTTAGCTGGTGCTTCAAAAGATTTTTTAACACAGCTAGAACAATGTCCACTGCCTGAAGATCCGAATAACCCTAATCGTACTGAGGGGTATCTTTCAGATAGTGATACCTACCAGTTGTATGTTTCAATGGAAACGATAAGGCAAGAGTTTGCAGGCACCTCATCGCTTAATCTTTTTAAATCCTTCGATAACTTTAAATCGTTGGGGATGCTTGAATCAATGTCAGTGCCAATGACGTTAGAGAATGGACATACAGTTGATTCATCAACCTTTAGTGATGGACAGTTTCAAACCATTTACTTATTTGCTATTACCGAAATATTTAAGGACTCAAATAGTATCACCTTAATGGATGAACCAGATTCATTTCTTCATCCAGAATGGCAGGCTGATTGCGCCGAGCAAATACAAAGTATTTCAGCACAAGCAGCACAGACAAACCATGTTTTAATGACAAGCCATAGTGCGGTTACCTTAATAAAATCAGCCAATAATCTAGTTCGATACTTTGACCTCAACGCAGGGATAGTAAATATTTATCCACTACCTAAACGAATTGCAGTGGAAAAGCTTTGTTCTGATGTTATTAAGTATACTGAACAAGAACAGATACTTAGTATCCTTAATGCTATTCAAATAGAAAATAAACCAGTTTTGTTTACTGAGGGAAGCACTGATCCAATAATTATAAAAGAAGCTTGGCTCAAATTGTATAATGAAGAAATGCCATTTATTCCCTTTTATGCTTTTAGTTGCACCTACCTTATTCAACTACTTACTGATGCTCGTATACATAATGAAATGAATAACCTTCCTGTATTTGGTCTTTTCGATTTCGACAAAGCGTTTGATACATGGAATGGCTTAAATGGAGATGTAATAGAAAGCAACCCACGTAATGGTTTAAGAAAAAAATGGGCACATGGTGAGTCATATGCGGTGATGTTGCCCGTACCAACTAATGCAGATATTTCAAGACAGGTTATAAGTGCTGACGGGTTGTTTGGAACGTATGGTGGTGATTCACTTTGTGAAATAGAACACCTTTTTTATGGTCGGCCTGAGGTAAGTGATTATTTCGACACTAAGCCAGATCGTGGTGGACAGTTATTTGTTTTTAAATCAGATGGCAATAAAACGACTTTCGCTAAAGAGGTTGTTCCTTCACTTCCTACTGAAGCCTTTGAGCCGTTTAGACCTATCCTAGAGTTTATAAAACAAAAGTGTTTAGAGCACTCTCAACAACCTGCGGTTGCATAAAAAATTAAATGCCAAAGATTTTATTAAAAAAGAATAAGGAAGTTACATGCCTATAACTACAGAAGAAAGATTACAAATTCTTGATGAGTTTTTGACTCGTTGGCCTAAAGAACAATTATCAACTTTAACTCTGGAAGAGTATATAGATGTTAACAACCAAGATACCTTTTGCTATTGGTTAGAGCACAAAACTAAAGGGTTAGGATCTATTCGTGGTGGTGATGCATCTAAATTTGGTATTTATCGTAGAAATAAAGATCCCCAGGGAAAGTTAAAGAAGCATATTACTCATGGGGATAAATATTCTTGGAATAAAAAGTTTGGTAATAATGAACTAGAGGCTTTTAAAAATATAAAAGCAAATATTCTGAAAACCCTCGATTACGTTGCTAATGGTAATCTGCGTTCTATTCAAAACCTTGAGCTAGCTGACACACTTAAATGGAAAGTTGCTTTTTTATATCAAGATCATAATACCCCTGTCCTACTTAATATCTATAAAAAAGACATGTTGCAAAAAGCGAGCAGTAACACTACAGGTGGTTTTGCTGAACTATATGAAGAGTTAATGGCAAAGCGAGGACACAAAAATGTAATTGAATATGGCTATGACATATGGAATGCCCTTGAGAGTGATTCAGCAGAGATGAAGGAACTGGATGCTGAATATGAAAGTGATACAGAGGGGGTATTGAGTAAAACTAAGACTAATTTAAATACTATTTTGTATGGCCCTCCAGGAACAGGAAAGACCTATTCAACTATTAACAAAGCACTAGAAATTATTGAACCAGAATTTATAGCTTCAAATAAAGATGATCGTAAAGCATTAAAAGCGCGGTTTGATGGTTTAGTTAAAGCTAACCGTATTGGTTTTGTCACTTTTCACCAAAGCTTTAGTTATGAAGACTTTGTAGAAGGTATTAAGGCTTCAACAAGTGATGGTAACCAAGTTAGTTATGATGTAGAAGATGGTATCTTTAAGCAAATGTGTGATGCCGCATCATCAATAGTAACAGCAGAATCAGTTGATTCAACCATCGATGTAACAAACTGCAAGATATGGAAAATGTCATTAGGTAACACACTTGGTGATGATGCGTTTATTTTTGATGAGTGTATTGAAAATAACACTATTGTCCTTGGATATGGGGGAATAATTGATTTCTCGTCAGCTACAAACCGCAAGGATGTTGCTGAACTGTATCGAACTAATGGTTATACCATTGATAATGAAAGTTTTGATTTTAATGTTAGCTCGATTATTCGCTTTAAGAGTGAAATGTCTAAAGGTGACCTTGTTATAATTTCAGATGGTAATCATAAGTTTAGAGCTATTGCTGAAATAACTGGTGACTACTATTTTGAGAAGAATGAAGAAGGTGATTATTGCCAGTTTCGAAATGTAAAATGGCTCAAGCAGTTTTCACCATCTTTACCCGTAAGTGAAGTTTTCAATAAAAACTTATCTCAGCAAACCATCTACCGATTAAAGCCACCAACAATTGACCTCGATAAATTCAATACTCTATTAAATAAACGAGAGGATGATTTTTATGGTGTAAAGACAGGTTCTTTCGTATCAACCTATAAAGTAAAGTCTGTTACGAACGAGTTGATAAGTTTAGAAAGACCTAATGGTATTTCCTTACCTATCGCTAGAAGCATGGTGGATGAGCTTTCATCAATGGTCAAATCAAATGAAATAACTATTGAAGATATTAAGAAGAAACTTGTTTTTGAAAAAACAAAATCAAAACTAGACAAAAATTTTATTAATTCCAATAGTAATGTTTTTGCTCCGTTGGTTGATTTGATACTTGAAAATGGAATAGAAAGTGATGCGAGCGGAACCTCAGACAAGAGGGTGCTGATCATAGATGAAATAAACCGTGGCAATATTGCTAACATTTTTGGTGAATTAATCACGCTGATTGAACCAAGTAAGCGAGCTGGTGGTGAAGAAACTATCACAGTGAAACTTCCTTATTCTAAAACTCCTTTCTCAGTACCTTCTAACCTTTATATAGTTGGAACGATGAACACTGCTGATAAATCATTAGCGCAAGTTGATATTGCTTTAAGGCGTCGTTTTGAATTCATCGAGATGATGACTGACTATATTGAATTGCGAAAGATTCCTGAGATTGAGGGAATTAATATTGAGCGACTTGTTGAAACAATAAATCAACGTATAGAGTTACTTTATGATAGAGAGCACACTATCGGACATAGTTTCTTTCTACCATTAAAAGACGAACCAACTTTAGAAAAACTAACAAATATTTTTGAATTGCAAATATTACCATTACTAGAAGAATACTTCTTTGAAGACTGGGAGCGAGTAGGGCAAGTATTAGGTGATCACTTAAAATCTAATAATGACCTACGTTTTATTATTGAAAAATTTGATTCCTCAAAAATTAGTAAACTAATGGGGAATGATTGGGAACAGTCAGGTATACAACCATATATTCGTAATGATAGCGCCTTAACTAAAGCTCAGGCTTATATTGGTATTTATGAGTCATCAGAGTAATAACAAAGCTAAAGAGATAACCATACGAGAGTACGGCTTATTAGTTAAAGGTGGTAATAGTTGTGATATTGGCTGCAACTCGATAACGGCTAGTGCGTTTGACTGGCTTTTGGTTAATGGACAAAGTATTGGCGATAAGGGGCGTGAACTTGTAAGAGTAAAACGCCAAGGAAAAAGTATTGCTTTGCAAGTAGTTAACTTTGTAGGTGTGCTAGATACCCCTTGTGGTACACGTATTGAAATACTACCGAAAGTAGCTACCAATGATGAAGATCCTGAACTAGCAAGAAAAACGTTATTGAAAATGCTTTCGGTTGTTGAAAAGTTAAAGCTTGAACAGTTTCATAATTCGAGCCTTAAAATTGTCAAACAGCCATTATTTGAAGTTCTTATTACTCAGTTTTTACAAGCAACTTCTAAATTGATTAAAAGAGGTCTTCGAAGCCAATATCAACGTATTGAAAGAGAGTCATCTTTTTTAAAAGGCCAGTTACTTACGGCTAAGCAGATAAGACAACGTCCAGGGCGTCAACATTATTTTCATGTTTCCCACGATATTTTTACTGCTGATAGGTCTGAAAACCGATTGTTGCATTCAGCACTAGCTCAAGTTTTGAAGTGGACTAAGAGTTCTAACAATCAGAGGCTAGTAAGAGAATTATTGTTTGTATTTCATGATATTGAAAAGTCGGTAGATTACAAATCTGATTTTAGAAAGTGGTCTACAGATAGAACACTAGCACATTACCGAGATATAAAGCCTTGGTGTGAATTAATTCTTAGTCAGCAGTCACCAATTACCATGAGTGGTTCTAATAATGGCGTATCGTTTCTTTTCCCTATGGAAGTTTTGTTTGAGCGATATGTGGCGGCTAAGTTGAAAAGACAGCTAGAAAGTCCTCTTCGCCTTACTGAACAAGCTCAAAGTAAATCTTTAACAAAACATAAAGATCAAAACTGGTTCAAGCTTCGCCCTGATATTGTTGTCTATAACGATAAAACAATTGTTAGTGTGATGGATACGAAATGGAAGGTTCTTAACCAGAATTTGGATACTGGCAGGGATAAATACAACCTTGCACAATCAGACATGTATCAACTGTTTGCTTATGGTGAAAAATACATGAAGGGAAAAGGAGAGCTGTATCTAATTTACCCGAAACATGAAAAATTTGACGCACCACTAGACCATTTTAAATTTAAGCCAGGATTACAACTCAACGTAGTTCCTTATGACTTGGTAAATGATGAATGTGACATCCAACTTGAATTTGATGGGGTCTAAGATAATGGAGTCATTGTTAACGCGATCAAACTTATTGATTAACGAATTAAACCCAATAATTTCTATAGGCCCCAATCAAAATAATAAACGATGGTCAGGAAGTTGGGTAATGTGCGATGTAGCAATAGAGCATGCTCATTCACTGCAAAATTTAATGAGCATTGGAAATTGTACTTCAGCAATATCTTTATTAAGACTTCAATTCGATGCACTGACAAGAGCTGTTTGGATGCTCTGGGGGGCAACAGACAAGAAAGTAGAGCGGATTATGCAAGACTTGTCTGTTGATACCGCAAATGCAGATAATGGATTGCCGTCTCATGTTGAGATGATTAAGCAAATAGATGGGAAGGCTCCAGCAGAAGCAACTCGAATGTTAAGTGAATTCAGGGATTTAACCTGGAAGGCTTCGAGTTCTTATGTGCATGGCGGAATTCATGCAATGAAGCGTCATGGTGAAGGTTATCCAATACAGTTGCTTAAACAAATTATGACCAACTCAAATGGTTTAGTGATGTTGTCTGCTGTTCATTTAGCGTCAATGTCTGGTAATAAGCATGTTTTAAACGATATTACCCGCATCAGAGATACATACAGAGATATTTTGCCAAAGCTTAATTTATAGGCTTCAAAGGTCAAAGTAAGCCTATTTACTAAAAGGAAATTTATATGCTAGGTGATATTCTAGCGGGACTTCAATTATATGATCGTTTTAAGAAAAAAACGTCGAAAAATATAGATGTTCATAAAGAAGATTTGGTAACAAGGTTCGTCGCTTTATTTGAGTCTCATGGTGTAAGTCGAAACCAAATACCTGAATTCTTCAAGCATGATTTAGATATTTATACCTGCTCAAAGGATGAGGAGTTATTAAAAAGTCTCAACCCACAGATTTTAGCCGACGCATCAGCATTGTTTGCTACAAATAAAGACTGGCTGGAAGGTAGCTCGGATGAAGTTTATTCAATAATGGATTTTTATAAGCACCCAGAGTCTTTTGAAAGCTATTTGAAAGAATTGGTTCCCAGTAAAAAAGAAAACCAAATGATGGCGTATGTTCTCAAAGCTGATAAAAGTTCTTTAAGTCGTGATTACGACTCATTAATTGTTATTGCAGAGCCTATCGGGGAGCTTAATGATCGAGAAATTTATAAATATCATTTATTAGGCCAATGGGTAAATCGATACTGGAAGTCTAGAGCATATTTAACTGCATGTTGTGCTTTGTTGTATAAATATGGATTTATGGTTTGTGGCTCTGTTGTTAAAAGAAACTGGTTAGAAGAAGTTATAGATAAAACAGTATTACTAGATTACAACTTTGATGATAAGCAAGGTGGTCTTAATTTTCCAACTCGTGGTTCATGGATTGTTGCCGACTTCATAGAAATGCCTGATGAATTTTTGAAAGGAATGGACACAGAAGGTGGGTGTGCAACCACATTAGCTATACAAATGTGGTTGGATTTAAGTGACTGTGGGTACATGCGTTGCTTTCCTGAACATGATGAAGATCATATTGGTGTGGAACAATCATATAAAAGCAAATTAAAGAGTTTAAATGTATAAGATTATTTGTAATTATATACAGCGAGAATTCCCCAAGGATTCCCCAAAGCCTATTGTTACATTAGGTATAATATCCTGAAAACATTAGGAATTTATTTTGATGTGTTTTGGTCTGTTTTTTATACAAGGATTTCATAAGTGATTGATAAATTAGATGTAAAAGGCATCAAAAGTATACTCTTCGTCTGTATGGGAAATATTTGTCGTTCGCCCAGTGCGGAAGCTGTTTTTAGACATAAAATGCAAGCACAAGGTTTGGCGTTAACAGTGGATTCTGCTGGTACTCTGGGGGCACATGCTAAAGAGAAACCCGATCACCGTGCTCAAAAAGCGGGTGTTGCACGTGGCTATTCCTTTGATGGCATTAAAGCACGTAAAGTTACGTTACAAGACTTTCACGACTTTGATCTTATTTTAGCGATGGATCATGACAATATCGAAGAACTTAAAAGAGTAGCGCCGATGGCTACTCAAGACAAAATTCATTTGATGCTAGATTTTGCCACAGAGCTTGAAGAAGAGCAGGTGCCAGATCCTTATTATGGTGGAGCCAGAGGTTTCGATTATGTTCTTGATTTAGTTGAAGCGGCAAGTGATGGTTTATTAGGAAAGCTATAAATTCACAGAGTTATCCTCAATGGTTAATGATTTTATCTGGCTAAGAGTGAATTATTAACCTACCAAGCACAGAGACACCAAAATTACAGACTAACTACAGGAATTTTTCAGCTAGTTAGACTAGTGTATGAATCACATTTATACTTTAAGTCCTCTTATTCCCATCTCACTACTGCCCATTAAACGCTGCCGGCCAAACTCTACTCAAAGTTAGTGAAACGATATGCCGAATATGTTCACCTGCCTAGGCCTGCCTCTCAACATAATAAAAATAAAAAGACGTTATAATTTTTGTTTTTCTTAATATGGACTAAATTTAAGTGATGGTGTTAAAAGTTCTTTCAAATTATTCATACCCGAAATAACTCTATAGGCTTAAAGCATAAAATGAAAATAAAAAGATTACTCATAATTGTACTAATTTTCATGTCCATTTCCCCCATTATATTCAGCTATTATTTCATATCAGCAGAAAGCAAAACACTGCTTCATGATAATAGTATTTCAATACTGAATGACATCGCCATCTTGCAGCATAAGCGGATACGTCAATTGTTAGTGAGTAAGAAAGAATCGGTAAACTTAATTGCTAGTCGAACACAACTAAGATTAATAGTAGAGCGTATTCAAAAAATCGATTCAACAGAGAATTTGAATCAATTATTAAAGATACTTGAAGACGCGAAAAATTCTGTAAGTAACATAAAAAAACTATCTATCATATCTCTCGAAAGGAACATTCTTGTTACTACTGATATCGAGTTAACTCCTCAACATCAAGATACCTTTACTTATTCAAATAAAACAAAAGATGATTTTTTTAATATCCAAATTTTTAGAGGGAACCAAGGTGGATTAATAATAGGTTTTTTAGAAAACCTTTATATAGAAGATAAACTTATTGGTTATATATCTGTTGAGTTTTCCAGCCAAGAGTTACTTAATATTATCTCAGATTACACAGGGTTAGGGCATACTGGAGAGGTAGTACTCGCGGGTAAGGATACCGAAGGTAATACGATCTTTTTAACGCCAACTAGACATAATAAAAACTCGGCTTTTAATATTATTATCCCAAAAGATAAAATAGATATCCCGATTATATTTTCCATGAAAGGTGAATCGGCGATATTAAAGGATTATGTTGATTACCGGTCTGTTCCTGTACTTGCTATATCTCATCACATACCTGAGGTGAGTTGGGGCATGATAGTTAAAATAGATAGTAATGAAGCGTTTGAAAAATTAGATTCTTTACTCTCTTTTATGCTTCAGCTAACCATTCTACTCATTAGTATTGCTATTGTTATATCCGTATTTTTAAGTAAAAAATTATCTGGGCCTATACAGGCATTGCAAAAGGTTGTTATTGGTATTAACCGAGGAGAAATTAACTTAAGGGCTGCAAAAACTAAACTATTCGAAATAAATGAACTTGGCCAATCATTTAACAAAATGTTTTCAGCTCAATTAGTTGCAGATGTGGCATTGCATGATGCTATAAAACAGTTAACCACTATGAATGGGCAATTACAATCGGAGGCTGAGCGATTCAAACGGTGGAAAGAATCTAATTTTATCGGCATTGTTCATTCTGACGCAGAGGGTAATATATTCGATGCAAATAGTGCGCTGTTGAACATGTTAGGTTACAGCCAGGTAGAGTTGATAAAAGGTGATATTGATTGGAAAAACTTAACACCTAAAGAGTTTCTTCATTTAGATATGGCAGCCATAGAAGAAGCACAAGAGAGAGGTTATTGGACACCATTTGAAAAAGAGTATTTTCATAAAGATGGCCACAGGGTACCTATTCTTATTGGTGGTTCATTATTTAAATATGACTCAAAAGAATTTATTGTTTTTATCATTGATTTAACCGATAGAAATATACAATTAGATGCATTAGAAAAATATAAACGCATCATCGAAGATTCAAGTGATTTGATAGCCTTTATCGATAAGAACTATCGGTTCAAAATGGTTAATCCTACTTATTGTAAATACCATGGGATACCTAAAAATAAGATAGAAAATCATTATGTTGGTGATGTCCTAGGTGATAAATTTTTTCAAGAAATAATAAAACCGTTAATCGACCGTAGTTTATTAGGTGGAATTACCAAAAGCTCAGAAACTGTTAAGTTTAGTGCTTTAGGGGAAAGGTTATTAAATATAACATATACCCCTTATAAAAATGATGAGGGCAATATTGAAGGTCTTATATTTAGAGGGGAAGATATTACTGAGTTAGAAGAGCATCGACAGTTGCTTGAATCTACCAAAGTAGAACAACTACAAATTATTAATAGCATGCTAGAAGGCGTGTTAACAACTGATAATAGTGGTGTTATTTTAACATTTAACCCAGAAGCCGAAAATATATTCGGTTATAAAGTCGACGAAATAGTCGGTAAAAATGTCTCTTTACTAATACCGCATAAACATGCTGTAAAACACGATAACTACTTGATAGGTTACTTAAAAGGCAATGAATCAGCTATGGTTGGTAACCGTCAAGGACGCAGCGTTCTTGCTTTACATAAACAACAATATGAATTCCCTCTTAGAGTTTCAATTGCTGAGTTACCATCGAACCAACAAAGTAAAGCAAGGTTCATCGCAAACTTTCAAGATTTGACAGAAGTCGAGCAACAAAATGAAATTATAAACCGTACTTTAAGAATGGAGTCATTAGGCAACGTTATCGGCGGGATTTCTCATGATTTCAATAATATATTAGGCATAATTACCGGGTATTGTAGCTTGCTTTTAGATTCCCCAACCACTGAATTGGATAAGCGCTATTTGTCGACAATATCGACAGCCAGTGAAAGAGGGGCCAAATTAACTGAAAAATTATTATCCTTTACTAAAAATCAATCTTCAGATATTAGCTTGTTATCACTCAATGAAATTATTGTAATGAATCAGGATGTGATAGAGAGGCTGCTCACTAGCAAAATATCATTACAATTAGCTTTGGAGTCTAAGCTACTATTGACCTGTGTTGATAAAGGTTTGTTAGAAGATTTATTGTTGAATATGTCAATTAACGCCATGCATGCAATGCCTGATGGTGGTAAATTACAGATTGAAACGACCAACACAGTGTTGAGTAATAGTGATAAGTTTGATTTGCCTTTTCAAGCAGGTAAGTATGTGAAAATCACTATTGAAGACAATGGTTGTGGTATGAGTAAAGAAGTGTGCTCTCAAATATTTGAACCTTTTTATACTACAAAAGGCAGTGTGGGGCATGGTCTAGGTTTATCACAATGTTATGGTTTTGTTAAATCAAGTAATGGGGTAATAAAGGTTGATTCTGTTATCAATCAAGGTTCAATATTCTCCATCTACTTTCCTGTATCTGAAGCACAACAAGATACTGTGAAGTTAACTAGTGTTATTAGCCAAAATAAGTTTGATGCGAAAAATTACACGCTACTCATTGTTGATGATGAAAATGAAATTCGATTATTAAATAGTGAGCTTCTTAGCAATGCAGGTTTTACTATTTTTAGTTTTGACAATGCAGCAGAAGCATTGGTGCTTTTGGGTGAGCAACATATTGATATGATAGTCACTGATGTGGTCATGCCTGAAATGGGCGGAGGGGAATTTATTACTAAAGCAAAAGCCTTAGTTCCAGAAATAAAGTATCTTTTCGTCAGTGGTTACCTTGATGAAAAAGATACAACAAAAGCTCAAAAAATAACACCCTTGTTAAATAAGCCGTATAAAGGAAGTGAACTAATTTCAGTAATCGAATCGATAATTCAGCAATAGTACCAATTCCATTAAATTATTGCCCACTTGTACGGGTTTAAATAATCCAGGCCTGCGTTGCTCTCAATCCCAATAGCGAGCTATTACTCAATCAAGCGCCTTGCCCTGATTTATTTATCCTACCCACAACAAGATCACAGACTTAGTGGAAAGGGTATAAATATCATTTAGGGTAATAAAAAAGGGATCAATAAGATCCCTTTGGTAAGTGAATATGTATCTATTTGCTAATTTTATTTAAGCGAACCGTGTTTTCACTGCATCAGCCAATATAGATAAAATATCGTCACTTACTGTTAAATCAACACAAGCATCAGTTATACTTTTTCCATAAACTAACGGCGTGCCTTCTTTGACTGCTTGATTACCTTCTTCTAAAAAGCTCTCAATCATTACTCCAAACAAACTTGCTTCACCTTGGCTGATTTGCTCTGCTAAAGAGCGAGCAACATCAATTTGTTTGTTGTGATCTTTAAAACTATTGCCATGGCTGCAATCAACCATAATACTTTGAGGTAAGCCAGCTTTATCAAGTTTCGCGCAAGTGTCTTTTATATCATCAGCATGATAATTAGGTACTTTACCACCACGTAGAATTACGTGAGCAAATGGATTGCCGTGGGTTTGGTATATACACATTTGGCCACTCTTATCTGGCGAATATAAAACATGCGGTACACTTGAGGCTTGAATTGCATCGAGTGCAATTTTTACGTTTCCGTCAGTGCCATTTTTAAAACCAACAGGACAAGATAGCGCAGAAGCTAGTTCACGGTGAACTTGGCTTTCAGTAGTACGTGCGCCAATAGCGCCCCAACTTATTAGGTCTGAGATATATTGACCGGTAACCATATCTAAAAATTCAGTACCTGCAGGTAAGCCTAAATCATTAATTTCAACTAATAAATTGCGTGCTAGCTTTAAACCTTTAGCAACGTGAAATGACTTGTCTAAATCAGGATCGCTAATTAACCCTTTCCAACCAACAGTAGTGCGAGGTTTTTCAAAATAAACACGCATAACAATGAGTAATTCATTTTTATATTTGTCACGTAAAACAGTTAGCTTTTTCGCGTAGTCAATAGCCGCTGTTGTGTCGTGAATAGAGCAAGGGCCAATGATGACTAGTAAGCGCTTGTCTTGCCCACTAATGACAGCTTCGATTTCTTTACGGCTTTGCATAATGAAGTTTGCAGTAGCAGTACTTAATGGGATTGTTTCAGCAAGCTGCGCTGGAGATACTAAGTTTTCAATAAGTGTGGTGCGTAATTCATCAGTTTTAATGGTCATGAAATTCTAATACTTGTTTAATTTTAAATTGTTTCAGTTTAAGTGTAGTTAAGGTATTGCTTAGTTTGAGTTCAACATTTTTATGAACCAGTCCCTTACTACACATAAACTAATTTATGCGCTAACATAGCTAAATTAGTCACTAATGTGAACTGTTTACTCATATTAAATTAATATAAAGCAATAAAAATGGAATAAGATACCGGTAAATTGATTTTAGACATTTATTTTAATATTTGTAACGCTGTAAACCTGTTTCAGCAAGTATCTTTGCGGTAATTTCTTCCACCGAAAACTTGGTTGTGTTAATGAAAGGTATCTTCTCGTTTTTATAGAGTTTTTCTACCTCTCTTACCTCCATACGACATTGCCTAGCAGAGGCATACTTACTGTTAGCCATCCTACCTTCTCTTATATCAATGAGTCGTTGTGCATCTATGGTTAAACCGAATAATTTCTTATGAAAAGGTTTTAAGAAAGTGGGGATTTTTAATTCTTCCATATCATCATCGGTAAATGGATAGTTGGCAGCCTTAATGCCGTATTGCAATGCCAAATAGAGTGAACTAGGGGTTTTGCCAGACCGTGATACTCCGACTAAAATAACATCAGCATCTTCATAGTCAGTGATATTAGAGCCATCGTCATTGGCTAAAGCGTAGTTTACCGCTTCAATACGATAATCATAACTATTCTCATGAATACTATGGGTTCTATGCGCTGTCGGCTTAGCTTTGATTGCTAGTTCTTTTTCAAGGGGAGCAACAAAGGGTTCTAAAAAGTTATAAATGACGGCGTCACAACTATCAATAATTTCACGAATGTCATTATTAACAAAGGTGTGAAATACCAAGGCAGGTTGTCCGGAACGACTAGTCGCTTTGTCAATTTTTGCTTTTGCTTCGTGCGCTTTTTCAATAGTCTCGACAAAGGAAATGGTGTGGTGTTCAAATTCTGTAGGGAAAAGTGATAGCAGTGCATGTCCAAAAACTTCAGATGTTATAGCGGTTCCATCGGAGATATAAAAAGCTGATCGCATTATTAATTCTTCTTATTTAAATGATGAGTTGAATAGTTATTTATTAGTAGTGAATTTATCATGAAAGTTAGACTGAAAACTTTTAACTTATATTTCTTTTTGTCTTTTAGTTTGTACAACTGGCAGTGTAGAATGTATTAAGCTACAAATAAATAGATAAACAAACAATCAAATTTATTTTTTAATTGGAGAAGTGACGTGCAAGAAAATGTTCTTTGGTATCAAAGCTTAGGCATGAACGATGTAGACCGCGTTGGTGGTAAAAATGCATCCCTTGGTGAAATGATTTCTAACTTGGCTAATGTTGGCGTGCAAGTCCCTACTGGATTTGCTACTACGTCATTTGCGTTTAATGAGTTTTTAGAGCAAAGCGGTATTAATGAAAAAATTTATCAATTACTTGATGGCTTAGACGTTGACGATGTTAACGCTTTAGCCAAATGTGGTGCTGTTATTCGTCAATGGATTGTCGACACGCCATTTCTTCCTCAAATGCAGAAAGATATTGAAGCTGCATACGCTAAACTTGCTGGCGACTTCTCTGACGATGCCTCTTTTGCGGTACGCTCATCAGCTACGGCTGAAGACATGCCTGATGCGTCTTTCGCTGGTCAACAAGAAACCTTTTTAAATGTACGTGGTTTTGATGCAGTAATGGTTGCCATCAAACATGTATTTGCATCACTATTTAACGACCGAGCTATCTCATACCGTGTTCATCAAGGTTACGACCATCGCGGTGTTGCCTTATCTGCTGGTATTCAGCAAATGGTGCGTAGTGATATTTCAGCTTCTGGTGTTATGTTCTCTATTGATACTGAATCGGGCTTTGATCAAGTTGTCTTTATAACTTCAAGCTTTGGTTTAGGTGAAATGGTAGTGCAGGGTGCTGTTAACCCAGATGAATTTTATGTTCATAAGCCAACATTAGCGAAAGGTAAACCTGCGGTAGTACGTCGTAATATCGGTAGTAAAGCCATTAAAATGGTGTATTCAGACAGCCAAGAGCATTCGAAGCAAGTTGAGATTGTTGATATTGATGAAGCCGACTCTAACCGCTTTTCATTAACCGATAGCGAAGTTGAAGAGCTAGCTAAACAAGCGGTAATTATTGAAGAGCATTATGGCCGAGCAATGGATATCGAGTGGGCTAAAGATGGCTTAGATGGTAAGTTATACATTGTTCAAGCACGTCCTGAAACGGTTAAGAGTCGTGAAAATGCCAACGTAATGGAGCAGTTCCAATTAAAAGCGAATGACAAAGTAGAAGTCGTTTGTGAGGGTCGCTCAATAGGTCATAAAATCGGTAGTGGTGAAGCGAAGGTTTTATCATCTCTTGCTGAAATGGATAAAATCCTACCAGGTGATGTATTAGTTACTGATATGACAGACCCTGATTGGGAACCTATCATGAAACGTGCATCAGCAATTGTTACTAATCGTGGCGGCAGAACTTGTCATGCAGCTATCATTGCCCGTGAAATGGGTATTCCAGCGGTTGTTGGTTGTGGTAATGCTACTGAGCTTATTAACGCAGGCGATAACGTTACTGTTTCGTGTGCTGAAGGTGATACCGGTTTCATTTACCGTGGCAAATTAGATTATGACGTTAAAACGTCTGAAATTAATGATATGCCAGAGTTACCTCTTAAAATCATGATGAATGTTGGTAACCCGGATCGAGCTTTTGCTTTTGCCCGTCTTCCTCATGCTGGTATTGGTTTAGCGCGCTTAGAATTTATCATCAATAAAATGATTGGTATTCACCCTAAAGCACTGCTTAATTTCGATACGCAATCGGCTGACTTACAAGATGAAATCAATGACATTATCGTTGGTTACGATAACCCTGTTGAGTTTTATATTGCTAAACTAACTGAAGGTATTTCAACTTTAGCAGCAGCATACTCACCAGAAAAAGTGATTGTTCGCATGTCTGATTTCAAATCAAATGAGTATGCTAACCTTGTTGGCGGCGAAGCGTATGAGCCACACGAAGAAAACCCTATGATTGGTTATCGCGGCGCAGCGCGTTATATCTCTAAAGATTTCAGAGATTGTTTTGCCCTTGAATGTGAAGCGATAAAACGTGTTCGCAACGACATGGATTTAACTAACGTTGAAGTGATGATCCCGTTTGTACGAACGCTTGAGGAAGCTGCTGCGGTTATAGATATTTTGGCTGAGCATGGCTTAAAACGTGGCGAAAATGGTTTACGCATTATTATGATGTGTGAGTTGCCTTCAAATGCATTGTTAGCAGATCAGTTCCTTGATTACTTCGATGGTTTCTCAATCGGTTCAAACGATTTAACGCAATTAACCCTTGGTTTAGATAGAGACTCAGGTTTAATCGCGCATTTATTTGATGAACGTGATCCAGCAATTAAAATACTATTAGCGATGGCGATAAAAGCCTGTAAAGCACGTGGGAAATACGTGGGTATTTGTGGTCAAGGACCTTCAGATCATGAAGACTTTGCTGCTTGGTTAGTAGAGCAGGGCATTGATAGTGTTTCGTTAAACCCCGATACAGTATTACCAACTTGGTTATACCTTGCTGAGCAATTAGCTAAAAAAGGTTAAACCTGTAAATAAAATTAATAGCCAAAGTTTATAACCAAACCTTAGCTATATTGAAAACACGTTAATCTCTTATTGAGTTAACGTGTTTTTTTATGGGTAAAATAAGGAATCATTAGGATACTTTATTGAGCTCAAAGTGAAGTAGGGTTTTAATCTTTATTGTCACTGGATTTGAGCTATGCGATTATTCGATTGATTATCGCCTTATTAGGGCGTTTTCTTTTTGTTAAATACATATTAAATCTCAGTAAGCTAGAGTAACGTCATACTCATTTAATCCATTAGAGCTATAAACAGATATCATGACCAGAAAAATATTATCACTGAACGTTAAAAGAAAAGTAGTCGCTAAACCAATAGTTGAAGTGGTTCAAAATAAGCCCCATGTTGACCCACAAAAGCGTTTTTTAAATGGCACAGCCATAAACCCTGATCAATGTATTCGCCTAGAGTTAGGCTCACCACAACTTTCTACGCGCGCAATGGATATATTTACGCCCATTGGAATGGGACAACGAGGTTTAATTGTTGCGCCACCAGGGTCTGGAAAAACGACCCTGTTAAAGCACATTTGTCAGGCAGTAGGTAAAGCGCATCCAGAGATAAAACTTTATGCATTACTCATTGATGAGCGCCCTGAAGAGGTGACTGATTTTAAGCGCAGCGTGCCAGCAAAAGTTTATGCCTCATCTACAGATGAAAGCTATGACCATCACGTTCGTGTCGCCAATGATCTCCTTAATGTCGCGAGAAAAGAGGCAGGTGAAGGTCACAATGTCATGATTGTGATTGACTCTTTGACAAGACTCACGCGAGTTTACAATGCCAATCAAAAGAGTAGCGGTCGCACCATGTCAGGAGGTATTGATGCCAGAGCGATGGAAATACCTCGAAAACTTTTTGGTACAGCTAGAAATATAGAAAATGGTGGCTCTATCACTATTCTTGCCACCGTACTTGTTGATACGGGCAGTCGCATGGATCAGGTAATCTTTGAAGAGTTCAAGGGCACTGGCAATATGGAGGTGTTTTTATCACGAGAGGCTGCTAATCAGCGAGTTTTTCCAGCGTTGGATATTGCTAAAAGTAGCACTCGCCGCGAGGAACTTATTCTCAATTCGAAGGAGCTCGAAAAAATCAGAGTTTTGCGTAGAGCACTCACCGATCTTAAACCTGTTGATGGTGCAAGGACACTTGTTGAATTACTTGAAAAATATCCAACGAATGCTGAGCTATTAAATCGTTAACTAATCCTACATGTAACATCTAATTATAGAGGTTAATTATTGAGTTTAATTGCTTTTGAGGCATAGCTGACAGTTTGGGGTAATAACTCAATGTCAGCTTGCCTGTATCATCGTTATCAATAACAAAATAGTCTAATGAACCTTTGTAAACAAAACTGTTTTTGGATATTGGCATAACTTCATAAGGTAATGAATCATCTCTTCTCGTATAGATAAGTCCTTCTTCCACGAATAAGGTTCGGGTTGAGTGATTGTCTATTTTATACTGTCCTAAAAACTTATTAAGTTGGCTTTTTTCCATTGCAAAGGGGGCATAGTCAGGGTAACTAATACCTAATATCTCAGCAGATAATAACAGGGTTAAATTGAATGGCTTAGAGGAATAGTCATTGCTTAGTACAGCAATGTAAATGTCTTCTTCTGGAAAATAAACGGCAGTTGTTTTAAAGCCAGGAGTACTTCCTTGATGAATAATTGCCTTATGTTTATGGATTTTAGTATTATTTAAACCAAATCCGTAACGAGAGAAGCTTCCATCATTTAGTTTAAACCCTGTAATCATCAATTTATAGCTTTGTTCTGAAATCAATAACCCTTGGCTCAAGCTGCGATACCAAATGGCTAAATCATCAACGCTAGACACTAAACCTCCGGCAGCAAAAGCCCATGAGACATCAACAGGTTTTGCTTTTTTAATACCCGATTTACGTGTTCGGTAATAACCCATCACTTCTTTTGAGTTGTTTTTTTTACTGCCATAATAGCTATTATTCATGCCTAATTTGTTAAAAATGTTAGTTTCTATGAATTGACTATAGGTCTGTTTACCCACCACTTCGATAATTTTACCGAGTAATAGATACCCGCTGTTTGAATAGCTCATCTGCTTGCCAGCAGGGAATTTAATATTTTCCTTCATCAATAAAATCATTAGCTTATCTAACGAAATTGCCGCTTCTCTATGCTTAGCTATATTTTTAGGGTTTCTATACAATCCAGAGGTATGGCTCATCAAGTGTTCAATGCTGATATCGCGTAGTTGTGGTGCTAAGTTGGGTAAATATTTGTATACCTTATCTGCAATCGATAATTTTCCTTGTTCTTGTAACATCAATATAGCTGCACTGGTAAATTGCTTTGTGATTGAGGCAAGTTTAAATTCACTGCTAGTGGTAAGTTCTCTTGAAAGCTTAATATTAGCTTTACCGCGAGCGCCGCTATAAACAGTTTTCCCAGCCTTGGTGACGATGACAGATACGCCTGGCCCTTTTTCATCGATATGATTTTTTAATAACTTATCGAAATTTACAGTATTGCTTGCCAAGCATTGACTTGAAAGCACAAAAACAGTGATTAAATATAGTTGGATAAAACATGTTTTCATTACTAACATCGTAAAATATTCCTGTTATATGGATACTGATTTCAAGCAAGGGAAGGGGAGACGAACTCAGAAAATATTTGGCTCGGGTTGTCGAGATGTTTTGTTGAAATTAATCATAAGCTAAAACAAGGTGATAGGGAACGTAGGTTTCCAATTTTAATACTTCCAAGTTATTCTTGGGTTGTTGTACTTTGCATAAGATACCTAATCTTTAGTTAAATTTTTGGTGCCCGTTAAACGCTTTAGAAATCTTGGCTGATAAGTATGATCGTTTATACAGGGCATGTAATTGACATATATATTCAATAGCATACTGACTCAGAGTATAAAGCTCAATAGCGAGCAGAAAAGTATAAATTCAGGGTGTGATAACGCTATGTAAATTTAAATAACGAGGACTATTTTTATGCTATTTATATTTATAAGGTCATATAACACAAAAGAATAAACGCATATATAATGCTAGATTCACTCCTCTTAATCATTGAGGTATACTCATGTGATTGAATAGCAGAAATACTGCTTCTACGATAATCTACTTGAGATCTGACATGACTGGCAATTCTGAACAACTTTCCTTAATCCAAGATTTAAAAACAATCGTGGGTGCCAAACACCTGCTTACTGACTCAGTAAAAAAACAAGCCTACACTAAAGGCTTCCGGTTTGGCTCAGGTGAAGCTATTGCTGTTGTAAGGCCCGAGAGTTTGGTAGAAATTTGGCACGTACTTAAAGCCTGTGTTAAGGCTGATGTAGCTGTTATTATGCAAGCCGCAAATACTGGTCTAACGGGAGGGTCAACGCCTAATGGCAACGATTATGACCGTGACATTGTTATCATCAGTACTATGCGTATAGATAGCATTCATTTAATTGATGATGCAAAGCAAATTGTCGGTTTAGCGGGTAGTACCTTATTTGGCTTAGAGGATGTTTTACGACCTTATGGCCGCGAACCACATTCGGTTATTGGCTCTTCTTGTATTGGCGCTTCTATTGTTGGCGGTATTTGTAATAACTCAGGTGGTGCTTTAGTACAAAGAGGGCCCGCTTACACTGAGCTTTCTATTTACGCACAAATAGATGAGCAAGGTAATTTATCACTGGTTAATAACCTAGGTATTGATTTAGGTGATAGCCCAGAAGAAATCTTAGCTAACTTACAGCAAAAAAACTTTACTGAAAAAGATGTTGGATTCCCGTCAAAACGTGCATCAGATAATGAATATCATGAACGTGTTAGAGAGATTGATGAAGATACGCCATCGCGTTACAACAATGATGGGCGTCGTTTGTATGAATCTTCTGGTTGTGCTGGCAAGTTAGCGGTTTTTGCCGTTCGTATGGATACTTTTGCTATCCCTGAAAAACAGCAAGTTTTTTATGTCGGCACCAATGATCCTGCTGTTCTAGCAAAAATTCGAAGAGATATGTTATCGACATTTAAATCATTGCCAGTATCGGGAGAGTATTTACATCGTGACTGTTATGACGCTTCAAAAAAATACGGTAAAGATTCATTTTTAGTGATTGATAAGTTGGGCTCAAAATACATGCCCAAAATGTTTGCTATTAAACGAACAGTGGATCGTTATGCCGATAAAATAAAGTTTTTACCGAGCAAATTCTCTGATCGTATGATGCAATATATGAGCGCTTTGTGGCCAAACCATCTGCCTAAACGTATGGACGATTATCGAGATAAATACCAGCATCACTGGATCATTGAAATGAGCAATGAAGGTGTTGATGAGGCTAAAAATTATTTTGACAACTTCTTCGCCTCAAATGAGGGCAGTTATTTCGAATGTACCAAAGAAGAAGGTGAAAAAGCTATTTTACATCGATTTGTTGCCGGTGGTGCCATTGGGCGTCAGCAGTTAATGAACAGCAAAGAGCTTGGCGCTATCATGACTATCGATGTTGCTTTTCCTCGTAACGAAAAAGATTGGTTTGAAACCTTAGCCCCTGAGCTTGATGAGTTAATTGCGGTAAAACTGTATTACGGACATTTATTTTGCCATGTAATGCATCAAAACTATATTCTTAAAAAAGGTGTTGATGCCAAAGTGGTTAAAGATAAAATCTTGGCGACCTTTGATGCACGTGGCGCAGAATATCCCGCAGAGCATAATGTCGGACATGAGTATTTTGCAAAGGCTGATTTAAAAGCGTTTTATAAAGAGCTCGATCCAACCAATACTTTTAATCCGGGTATTGGTAAAACGTCTAAATGTAAACATTGGCATTAAATAAATCATGCACTTGACCTTCCTTTTACTCAAACGTTAAAGGAAAGTTCAAGCAGTCGATGGTAAAGAGTAAGGTTGAAACCTTCTTTCTTAGCCAGGCGATGAGAATAGAAACTACTTTAGTGTGCTTTTAACTACTAGAAGCACACGATATACCTTATTTTTAAACAAAACCTACTATTTCTACTACCTTAAGCGTAATTTTCGTGTAAAATCTATCACATTTTTACTAGTCTACTGGTAACCCTATAAATGTTTTGTGCATGTTTACGTGTACAGATAGTTTATTACGTTTATTTACCCCGTTTTAGAGGACATCATGAGCTTAGACACCACCACTATAGATGACATTGTAGCGCAGGCCGAAATCGCCATTGCTGCAGCATCCGATCCAGCAGCACTTGATCAAGTGCGAGTTAACTTTTTAGGGAAAAAAGGTTTATTCACCGACCAAATGAAAGGTTTAGGTAAATTACCAAAAGAAGAAAAGCCTAAAATGGGACAAGTAATTAATATCGCTAAACAAGCGGTACAAAAATTACTTAATGAACGTGGTGAATTATTACGCGGCGAAGAAATTAAACAAAAGCTAGCAGCAGAGTCTATCGATGTGACTTTGCCAGGGCGCGGTACTAAAATCGGTGGTTTACATCCGGTTACTCGTACTATCGCTCGTATTGAAAGCTTCTTTGGTGACTTAGGCTTTGAAGTAAAAGATGGTCCTGAAGTTGAAGATGATTATCATAATTTTGATGCATTAAACATTCCTGAACATCATCCTGCACGTCAAGATCATGATACCTTTTATTTCAATCCTAAATTAGTATTACGTACTCAAACGTCTGGTGTTCAAATCCGTACCATGGAAGTTGAAAAGCCACCATTACGTATTATCTCTCCAGGTAAAGTGTACCGTAACGACTACGACCAAACACATACACCAATGTTTCATCAAGTTGAAGGTTTGATGGTTGATAAAGATGTTAGCTTTACTCACCTTAAAGGTATTTTGCATGACTTCTTGCATCATTTCTTTGAAGAAGAAGTAGAAATTCGTTTCCGTCCATCATATTTCCCGTTCACTGAACCTTCAGCTGAAGTTGATATCATGGGTAAAAATGGTAAATGGTTAGAAGTATTAGGTTGTGGCATGGTTCACCCTAATGTTTTACGTGGCGCAGGCATTGACCCAGAAGTTTATACTGGTTTTGCTTTTGGTATGGGCGTTGAGCGTCTAACCATGCTTCGTTATGGCGTAAATGATTTACGTGCATTCTTTGAAAACGATCTTCGCTTCTTAAAACAGTTCAAGTAGGAATAACTCATAATGAAATTTAGTGAATCTTGGTTACGTGAGTGGGTTAATCCTGCACTTTCTTCTGATGAATTAGCTCATCAAATTACCATGGCTGGTCTAGAAGTAGACGGTGTTGATCCGGTTGCAGGTGAATTTAGTGGTGTTGTTATTGGCGAAGTGGTTGAATGTGGACCACACCCAGATGCAGACAAACTACAAGTAACAAAAATCAGTTTAGGTGATTACAGCTCTGCTACAGTAGAGAAAGGCGAATTAGTTGATATCGTTTGTGGCGCTAAAAACTGTCGTTTAGGTTTAAAAGTTGCGGTAGCTACTGTTGGCGCTGTTTTACCTGGCGATTTTAAAATTAAAAAAGCAAAACTACGTGGTGTACCTTCATTTGGTATGTTGTGTAGCGAGTCAGAAATTGGCTTAGCAGATGATTCAGATGGCATAATGGAATTAGCGAGCGACGCACCATTAGGTCAATGTGTTCGTGAATACTTAGATTTAGACGATGTAACTATTGATGTTGATTTAACCGCTAACCGTGGTGATTGTTTAGGTATTAAAGGCTTAGCTCGTGAAGTAGGTGTATTAAACTCTTTGGAAGTTACTGAGCCAGTGATTACTAAAGCGACGCCAACGATTGATGATGTATTAGCTATCAATATTGAAGCTACCGAGGCATGTCCTCGTTACTTAGGTCGTGTTATCAAGGGTATTAACCCAAGTGCAACAACGCCACTATGGATGGTAGAAAAACTACGCCGTTGTGGTACACGCTCAATTGACCCTGTGGTTGATGTAACTAACTATATATTGCTTGAATTGGGTCACCCAATGCACGCTTTTGATTTAGCTAAACTAGACGGCGGCATCAATGTTCGTTTTGCTAACAAAGAAGAAAAACTTACTTTATTAGATGAAAACGAAGTAACACTAAAGGAAGGTACTTTAGTTATTGCTGATGACAACAAAGCCCTTGCTATGGCTGGTATCTTTGGTGGACTTGAATCAGGTGTTACTACTAACACCACTGATATCTTTTTAGAAAGTGCCTTTTTTGCACCGCTTGCTATTTTAGGTAAAGCACGTCAATACGGTTTACATACCGACTCTTCACACCGTTATGAACGTGGTATCGATCCAACGTTACAGTTTGACGCAATCGAACGTGCTACTGAATTATTACTTAGCATCGTTGGTGGTCAAGCAGGCCCTGTAGTTGAAGCTAAATCTGATGCAGATATTCCGCAAATAAAAGATGTTAGTTTACGTCGTGAAAAACTTGATGGACGTATTGGTCATCATATTGAAGACGATAAAGTCACTGAAATATTAACTCGCCTTGGTTTTACTGTGACAACAACAGGTGAAGGTGTTGATAAAGTATGGCAAGTAGTTGTTTCTGCTTATCGTTTTGATATCAAAATTGAAGTTGATTTAATTGAAGAAGTAGCGCGTATCTATGGCTATAACAATATTCCAAATATTTCGCCTAAAGCAACGTTAAAAATGTGTGAGAAAAAGGAAGCTAAGCTTTCTTTATCAAACCTAAAACAAGTTTTAGTTAATCGTGATTACCAAGAAGCGATTACTTACAGTTTTGTTGACCCGAAAGTTCAAGCGTTATTACACCCTGAACAAGAAGTGATGACATTACCTCATCCTATTTCTTCTGAAATGTCAGTAATGCGTTTAAGCTTATGGACAGGTTTGTTACAAGCCATGGTTTATAATCAAAATCGTCAGCAAGGAAGAGTTCGTTTATTTGAAGCTGGTTTACGTTTTGTGCCAGATGAAAGTGCCGAGAACGGTGTTCGTCAGCAAAACATGCTCGCTGGTGTTATCAGCGGTCAACGCGTTGATGAACATTGGAGCATGGAAAAAGCGGCAACTGATTTTTATGATGTTAAAGGTGACGTTGAAGCTATATTAGCATTGACTTGTGACGCACAAGGTTATGAATTTTCAAAAGCTGAAGTTGATGCTTTACATCCAGGTCAAACGGCAAAAATCACTAAAAATGGTATTTATGTCGGTTGCGTTGGAGCCTTACACCCTGAATTAGAAAGAAAATTAGGGTTGAACGGTCGAACATTAATTTTTGAGCTATTATTGTCTGAAGTTTTAGTACAAAAAATACCCGAAGCCAGCGATATATCTCGCTTTCCGGCTAACCGCCGTGACTTAGCTATTGTCGTTAAAGAAGAAGTTGATGCAAAAAAAGTACTACAACTTATTGAAAAGGTTGGCGGAAATTATTTAATTGATCTAAACTTATTCGATGTATACCAAGGTCAAGGTATTGATGACGGTTTTAAAAGTCTAGCCATCGCCTTAGTATTACAAGACACCAGTAAAACTCTTGAAGAAAAAGACATCACAGATGTTATCGATAGAGTTGTTGAAACCTTAAAAACAGAATTGAACGCATCACTGAGGGACTAAGCAATGGCGCTTACCAAAGCAGAAGTAGCAGAACATTTATTTGAAAAAGTTGGGCTGAGCAAGCGCGACGCAAAAGATATGGTTGAAATATTTTTTGAAGAAATTCGTGAGACATTAGAAAGTGGCGATCAAGTTAAGCTTTCAGGTTTTGGTAATTTCGACCTGCGTTTAAAAAGCGAACGTCCTGGACGTAACCCTAAAACTGGTGAAGATATTCCAATTTCTGCCCGTAAGGTTGTTACTTTTAGACCGGGTCAAAAATTGAAGAGCCGTGTTGAAGACGGAAATAGTGAGTAAGTAAGTTAAGCACTATTGACAACGTAATAGTCGACAAAGCAAGTAACTCAATTGAGTGACCGAGCTTTTGTACTTGTTACCCTCTATATAAAAAACCACATTAGCGCTAAGCCGATGTGGTTTTTTTATGCACAATTATTGTTTATGGTTAAGTTCAATGACCTCGGTAACGCTAAAATTGACTCGTTTTGTTAGTTTACTTGTCAGTGTATCTATTTGATTAGTTAACATCTTTGCATCGCTAACAGAGAACTTAAGCGCTACATTACGACTTGAATCGGCTTGAAAGGCCAACTGATTTAACTTTTGCATTAATGGCAAGCATTTGACCTCAGTCTGTTTATTCACGACAAGTGCATATTGATATAGGTATTGCGACGCCATTAAATACTTATGTTTAGCGATGCTGCTTAAAAACATCTTGCTCAGTTGCCTTTGTTCATAGTGTGTTTTTTTTTTGTAAAAGGTAAATAATAACTGTCGTTTGGTAAAAACTAAATAAGCTAATGCTAAAATTATGCAGCTAATTACAAATATTACCACTGTCCTAAAATCGAACTTAATATCGCCAATAGTGTTATTACCTTGGCGCATTTTTGTTAAGTCTGTGCCTGAGACAGTCCAAGAAGCTGCGGGAATAACTATTTCTTCTAATGTATTTGATTGGCTATTCCACCAGTAAATTACTTGCTCAGGTAAAGCATAGCTGCCCGATTTTTCAAATATATAAGTGAACGACTCAACTCGACTACCCAACAGAGACCCTCGATTAGATTTATCAAAAACCTGCGCGGGTTTACGGTAAATACTGATGCCATCGAGCATTGGTTGTGTTATTTGTGTTGTTTTGTTGGAGATGTCATCTACAGTTTCTTCCAAAATTTCATTCATGGGAATGAAATTCAGCTCAGGTATCATCATCGCCGGAGTATCACTGGCCGTTATGGTTATGGTTTGTGTGATCGCTTCGCCAATAGCATAGCTTTTATCCGCATCAAATTGGCCATCGATTGTTAAGGTAACTTCAGGGGACACGATAAAGTTATCAATGCCACTAAGCTCTTCTGGTAGGTCAATAATAAAATTAGACTCTTGTGTGCTTAGCACACCACTAACAATTCCATCATCCTCAGTATTTATTGAAACATCAACGTTGAAACTGGGCAGGGTATACTTGCCAGCAAGCGTAGGGTATAAGGTTATCTCATGAGTTTGCATTGCCCATGTTTGTCCCTTGATACGTTTACTACCATTGATGGTGGTTATATTGTTTGCTTGCATCACTACGTTTGCTAAAGTAAAGCTCTGCACGCGACTACCTGTTGCAAACCAACGATCCGTTGACACCTCAATTGATAACACTAATGCTTGCCCGACAATTTGTTGCTTACTTTTATCAATTTTTGCAGAGACAGTCAGTTTCCCTCGGTTTACTAAATCATCTATGCCTTGATTGGCAAAGGCTAAATTGACAAATACCATATTTACCAATAAGGCAAAGCAGGTAAAAAATCTGAGAGGTTTTTTATTCATCATCCGCTCCTTGGTTTTTAGCATTTGTATCGTTATCGGTCTTAACCGGCTGGAGGTTTTTTAATTCTTGTTGCATATAGAATTTTTGAGATAAAAAATTGGCTGGATTTTTTTGAACTTGCCGTAACCACATATCGTTTAGGTTAGAGTCAAGTAAGAGTTGTTCAGCGGTTAATTGTTCGATTTCTTGCTCTTTTGGTGCTTCTTCTCGTTCAGCACCATCGCCAGTTTGTGGCTCATCGCCTAATTCTTTTATTGATTCTCCATCTTCAGCTTTTTGACCCGCAGACAAGCGGTTAACTTCATCAATAATCGCTTGAACGATGACAATATTGGTACTGGCAGCTACGTTCTTCGGTGATATCGTTAAAATATATTGATATAAGTTTCTAGCCTTAATATATTCACGACCATGCGCTAGGGCATTGGCTTTCGCTATTTGGTTGTCGATATTGTCAAATTGGCTATAAAGCGTAGCGGCATTTTTATATTGCTCTGCGCCGTAACTGCTATAGGCTTGCCATTGCGCACTTTTGAAGGCATTACTGGCTTGTTGATAATGACCGAGCTGGAATAATACTTGCCCTTGTTGATCACGCGTTAGCCATAAATCGGTAAATTGTTGCGGCTTAAGATAAGCAAAAATACACCCAACAATAACCGAACTAGCGATCAAAATATTTTTGTTACCTTTAGTAATAAACGAAGGTTTAAACCATGGAGTTAATGAGACTTTTACCATTGCAGCGTCCATCCTTTCCTAAACCAAAACAAGAAGATAAAAGCGACTACAAAGACAAAAGGGTAACCTGAGTCGTGCCATGGTCTAGAATTATCATCAACAATAACAAGGTTGTGTTTAATATAGTTATCAAGGCGTTTAACATCAGTATTGTCATTGCTCATTAACACTAAGCGACCATTACTCTCATCACTGAGGGCTTTAAGTTGTTCAAGTTGCATTGGAATGACTGTACTAGTCGATTCACCAGCAGAAACGTCAGAATGTGGGGACTTACCAAATCCCCAAACAATCAGCTGAGCTGATTGAGTGGTAAAAAAGTCTTTAAAAGCCGCGACGGTATTACTTGTTGCGCCATCACCGATTAATAAAAGTGTCCCCGGTACTGTCGACGTCTTTAACAAGTTATCAGCTAATGGCAGTATGGTTTCAGGTAATTTACCTGTAACAGGCATGATGTTTTCACTTAATGCATCAAGAAAGTGGCGGATCATTTCTCTGTCATTGGTTATAGGCATGACAATATGAGCACTGCCAGCAAAGGCGATTAATGCTGTTTTACTATCGCCTCTAATTTCAAGTAACTCGATAATCTTTTGCTTAGCGCGCAGTAGCCTTGAGGGCTGAACATCGCTTTGTTCCATCGTTTTTGATACATCAAGTGCAATGATTAACGGTGCATTGTTTTCACTAAAAGGCGAGGGTTTCTGTTGCCATGTGGGCCCCATTAATACAATGCACAGCGGAACAGCTAAAATGAGCGACATTTTTTGTGGTGATAGCCAGCTATTATTATTCCCGCTAACCGTTAAATGCGCTAATACCTCGGCAGACATTAATCTCCGCCATTGGGCTAAGCTATCGTCTCGTAATGAAAAGGCGCGAATAATATAAAAAATCACTACAAATGCTAACAACCAAAAGGGTCGTAAAAAATGAAAGTGTTGCATGTTATCAAACAAGAAACCTAACTCATCAATCATGACTCAGCCCCTTGCTCGCTGTTAGCTTGCTTATTTAGCTCTTTATTTAACTGAAGCCGAATACGGATATTTACAATAAACAAAGCGAGTAGATAAAGGCTAACAAATAAGATGATAGGGTAGTGATGAATGCTTACTCTTGGTCGAAAAGATAAAGAGTCAAACTGCTGAGGCTCTAACTTATCTATTTCTGCATAAACATCTAATAACTCATCGCTGTTTAATGCTTGAAAGCTTTTTCCTTGGGTAATCTTCGCCATTTCATTTAATACTTCAAGGTCTACTTTTTCTTCGCCAACAGCGGTTGGATCACCAATAGCTATGGTGTAAATTTTGATATCGTGTGCAGCGGCGACCTTTGCCGCTTCAACAGGAGGAACCTTTGAAGCGGTATCATTGCCGTCTGTTAATACAATTAAAACACGATTTTGAGTCTCAGATTGTTCAAAAACACTTATTGCTAGCCCGATGGCATCACCAAAAGCAGTACTTTGGCCAGCCATACCTATATCACTTTCGTTGAGTAAATTTTGCCAAGTAGGAATATCATCGGTAAACGGTGCTTGCAGGTAAGCTGCATCACCAAATAGAATTAATCCTAATCGGTCATGCTCTCGACCTTTAACAAAAGTATTAAGTACATGTTTAACAGCTACTAATCGATTAACTTTATCATTTTCAGTTGTGTTGTCTTCTTGAGTAGTCGTAGGTAAAGTAAAATCTTCAACCGACATAGAGCCAGATAAATCCACGGCAACCATCAAATCTCTGGCTGACTTTTCTTGATTAATCGGTGCACCTATCATTTCAGGTTTAGCGATGGCGGTAACTATACACAACCATGAAAAACCAATTAATAAGCGCTGTAAGTTATTGCGATTGAGCAAAACGGCGCCACTTTGTGGTTTTTCTCCGGTAACATCTACCAGTCGGGCAAAGTAGGGGACTTTAATGGATGCTTTACGCTCCTTGTACGCAGGAGCAAATAACACCACAAAAACAGGTAAAAGGATTAAGAAAAATGCCCACGGGTAAACAAACTCAATCATGCTTGCTCTCCAGTATTTTGCACTAAGCATTCATCATTTAGCTGATGACATTGGATCCATACTGATATTTGTTGGCAAAGCTGTTTTAAAGCGTGACGGAACTCGTTATTGCTAATATCAAGTTCAGGCACATAGGGTAGTTGTGCTAATAAACGCTCATTTGATAAATGAGGAGGTGTAGCTGGCTGTTTTTCCTGTGAAAATACACTGTTGGGGCATTGCTTTTCTAGCCAAGCTGCCCACGATGGACCTGTTAGTTGGCTTATTTCTTGATGACGCTTTTTTGCCGCAGTTGAATCTTCACTAATACTGACCTGATTGGCGAGCAACGCTGTTTTTCGAAGTAAAGTGGGTAACTGCCTAATATGCTCTTCATTAGTAAGCGAGCATTGTGCTAGCCATGCTAGTGCTTCACGGCGGTAGGCATTAGCTTGATAGGTTTTCCATGATTGATACGCTTTCTTAATTATAAGTATGATCAAGACAATACTTATTATCTTCCAAGCGATAGTTTGCGGAAAAAAGCTAATCGTTTCAGGAGCGGTTGTTTCTATAATATTATCGAGTAAATAGTTACCCCAAGGTTTTTCAAAACTCATGCTTTAGTCCCCGTTTTTATATGGCTTTGATGACCAAGGGCTTTACGTAATTGCTGCTCAACAGGCGATATAGTGTCAATTTCAATGAGTGGGATACGATACTTTTTAGCCGCTTTAACATAACTCTCTAATTGACGGGCAATCTCTGCTTCATAGCTTTTTTGAACATGCTTTTTCTCAGAAGAGAATTGGATTTGCTGTTTACCATCACTGACTATCATTTGCGACATTTTTGGTAATTTCAATTCTAAAGGGTCAAAAATGTGGCAAGCAATTACTTCATTATGTTGTCTCAATTGCTTTATATAATCAGTACTTTTATCATCAAAACCGTGTCCATCACCAATTAATATAATTAAGCCATTATGACTCGAGACTTTGTTTAAAGTAGCTAACATTTTGTTGTAAGAATCACTGTCATCATTTTGGAATTCTTTACTATTATCTGATGATTTGTCTAAAGCCTTATCCAAATACTGGTCTAAGGACAGTTCATGATTTTTCTTTAGTACTTCTGCAAGAAGATTGACAACATGTTGTTTACCGCGCTTTGCGGGAATGACTTTGGTTTGTGTGTCATTATAAATAACGGCACCAATGCGATCACCACTGTCACTTATTTGCCATGCAATTAAGGCGGAAAGCTCGGCGGCAATAACTGATTTCATCTTGTTTGAACTACCAAAGAACATGGTCATACGCTGATCTATAGCTAAAAAAACATTACGTTCTCGTTCTTCGGTAAAGACCTTAATATGTGGCTTGCCCGTTCTTTGGGTGACTTTCCAATCCATCGAGCGAATATCATCACCAGGGCGATAATGTCTAAGCTCCTCAAAGTTTAAGCCTCGGCCACGAAGCTTAGAGGCATTTTTGCCACTTAAGGCACTGTTAGCAGGTTGGTTTGGGCTAAATGAGAAACCTTTGGCTAAATATTTTAGTCGGCGTAACTCATTTAAATCAGCGTAAACTGCAGAACTATTTTTTTTATCTGAAGTATTGGTGCTCATGGGAAACCCTAGGCAACAGCCACCTGTTTAAGTATTTCATCAATAACATCATCGGCAGTAATACCGTCAGCTAGTGCGTCATAGCTCAGTACCAATCGGTGACGTAGCACAGAGTGAACAACAGAGCGTACATCTTCTGGGTCAACAAAGTCTTTCCCTTTGAGCCATGCTTGAGCACGAGCACATTTATCAATAGCGATACTCGCTCTTGGGCTTGAGCCAACAGTTAGCCACTGCTGTAATGGTGAATCAGGATAGCGCTGTGGTTTTCTAGTTGTCATGACGATAGCAACAATGTAATCAATTATGGCTTGGCTACAATGAATGTTATGGATTTCATCACGGGCAGTAAAAATATGCTCGGGACTGATATTCTCAACAGTTTGAATTGTCTTTTCTTCACTACGGACTAATTCAATAATTGCCGCTTCAGCAGCATCATCAGGGTAATCAAGATTAATCTTCATGATGAACCTATCCATTTGCGCTTCAGGTAAGGGGTAGGTGCCTTCTTGCTCAATAGGATTTTGTGTTGCAAGTACCATAAATAAATCAGGCAGCTTATAGGTTTTACCAGCAACTGTGATTTGTCTTTCTTCCATCGCCTCTAATAATGCTGCCTGTACTTTTGCAGGAGAGCGGTTTATTTCATCAGCAAGCAGTAAATTATTAAAAATAGGACCTTGTTGAAAGGTTAGGACTGGCTTGCCGTTAACCTCTTGATAAACCTCAGTACCTGTTACATCCGAAGGTAATAAATCGGGGGTAAATTGCACACGACCTAAATCTACGGCAAGAGAGCGTGCTAACGTCTTAATTGAGCGGGTTTTTGCGGTGCCGGGCAACCCTTCAAGTAAAATATTACCATTAGTTAATAGGGCAATAAGTAGAGAGTCCACAACATGAGATTGACCAATAACAGATTGTTCAATTTGTGCCTTGAGCAGCGACAACTGTGCTAATGCATTTGATGGTTCTTGTGTGCTCTGTGTCATGAGACGTTCCCTTTCTATGATGGATAGTTAATAGCCAAGATACTATCCCACTATTAACTTAATTATTGTATCAGTGTGTATATTTGTAGGTACTTTTTACTCTTTGTTCATTACTAATCTATAGCCAATATCAGGCATGCGAACATTATTGGTAGCTCCGTCGCGCATAAAGAGCAGATTCTCAGTGGCTGAGAATTCATAACCACCGCCACGAATGACTTTCATGGCTTTTCGCTTAAGGTTATCTTTTTGGCCAATAAAGGGATTATGGCTCTGTATGCGGGTATAGGCTTTTCGGCTCATATCATCAAGGCAAAACTCCCAAAGGTTACCTGTCATATCATAGAGACCTAGCTCATTAGGCTGCCTAAGCCCCACAGGGTGGCTTTTATTATTGGAATTTTCGCTAAACCAAGCGACATCATTGATAGAATTCGAACCACTGTATTTAAAGCCTTTAGATTTATTACCACCTCTAGCCGCATAAGCCCATTGTGCTTCAGTAGGCAGGCTAAATGTTTTACCTGTTTTAGCATTCAATCGTTTGATGAATAATTGCATATTAAACCAACTGACGTTATTCACCGGACAATTAGCGCATTGAAAATAGCTATAATTCCAGCCCATTACTTGTTCAAAGATGTCTTGTGTTAATTCATATTTACCAATGTAAAATGCATCTAACGTAACAGGTCGAACGGGCTGTTCACGTTTTCGGGCTAACGGTGAATCAGAGCCTAAAGAAAAACCACCTCCCTCAACTAATACCATATTCCCCATCAGCTCATCTAGCATAGGTTTTGGTAATGCTTTTGTTAAAGATAAGTCTATTTTCTTTTGGCTCACTTTTGTAGTTTCAGGGGCAGAAGATTTGGCTAATGATGTAACTGAGTCTGCTTTTGACATCGTAGCAACAGAAAATAAACCGCAAACCAATGATAAAGAAAATAGTGTACGAAAAGAGGCTTGTAAAAAAGGAGAGGTCTTAGGCATCACAGCTGTTGGCTCTTATTGATAAAGTGGATGGAAAGTTAATTTTCTTACCTTATCGTTATTATCAAATAGCGATAAGGTAAAAAATAAATGCTTTAGCTCAATGAATATGAAAAGTAGAACCAATAAGGTTATTATTGGTTCTACTCAATAAAATCTATATGAGTACAAATAAATTTATCATGTGCTTGTTATGAGCTTATGGAACAAAACTTCCAGGTTTTTCGCGCTGCGGAAACTCTTTAAAGGTCGCTTTAAATTGTGCTACCTTCATCATCGCTGGTGCCATTAAGAACATGTGTTCAGCAAACCAGTGAGCGTACGCATCAGAGTCATGTTCCATACGTTCTAGCGGATCCATTCTTAAGTTAAATATTTTTGGCGCGCGCAGTACTGTCCAAGGGTTTTGCCAAACGTTTAAACCATGGCCTTTCTGCTCACGGAATACATATTTGTAATCACCATCGCGAAGCGCAACAATTTCACCGGTATCAGATGAATAAACGAATTGACTTCTTGGACCTTTTTTCTTGGTATCTAAGAAATGTGGTAAAAAGTTATGACCATCAAGGTGTACTTTATATTTAGTACCGCCGTAATTAGCCCCCTTTTTAAGTTTGCTGACAACATTTTTATCGCCTGCTGCTGCTAACATTGTTGGCATCCAGTCCATTTGAGCGATAATTTCATTAGATACTTGGTTAGGTTTTATTTTACCCGGCCAGCGAACCATCATAGGAACTCGGTAACCACCTTCCCAGTTAGTATTTTTTTCGCCTCTAAATTGAGTGTAACCGCCGTCAGGCCAAAGCATTAATTCAGCGCCATTATCTGTGGTATACATAACAATGGTATTGTCAGTAATGCCTAGTTTGTCTAATTTATCTAATAATTGACCGACATGGCCATCATGCTCTGTCATACCATCGGCATATAAACCTTGGCCAGTAACACCTTCAGATTCAGGCTTTAAACGTGTCCAAATATGCATACGGGTAGAGTTAAACCAAACAAAGAAAGGCTTTTTAGCAGAGTGAGCTTTATCAATAAATTTAAGTGCCGCGCCTAAAAACTCTTCATCAATGGTTTCCATGCGTTTTTTAGTCACAGGGCCAGTATCGGTAACTTTACCATCGGCAAAAGAATGAATTGCGCCACGAGGTCCAAAACGTTTTTTAAAGGCTGCATCTTTTGGATAATCAGGGTGTTCGGGTTCATCTTCAGCATTTAAATGATAAAGATTACCAAAAAACTCATCAAAACCATGGTTGGTGGGTAAATGTTCATCTTGATCGCCTAAATGGTTTTTACCAAATTGGCCACTCATATACCCCATAGGTTTTAATAGCTCGGCTATGGTCGGATCTTTTTTATTCAAACCTTCTTTAGCTCCAGGTAAACCAACTTTGGTTAAACCAGTACGCATGGGGTGTTGCCCAGTAATAAAACCAGCACGACCTGCAGTACAACTTTGATCGCCGTACGAGTCAGTAAATAAAATCCCTTCGTTGGCAATTCTATCAATATTAGGTGTTTTATAACCCATCATGCCTCGGTTATAAGCGCTGATATTGAATGTACCAATATCATCGCCCCATATTGCTAGAATATTAGGTTTTGAGGTGTCGGTTGTTGCCAATGCTGCACTAGACGCTGCAATTAAACCTAACCCTAAAACGAGTTTTTTTAACTTGTGCTTAGTTACCATGGTATTTCCTTTTCACGGTTGAAGGGCACCTCGTTCAGCTAAAGTTCAAATGCTTAGAACAAGATGATTATTATTCTCATTATCGATATTACATTATTCACTTGATAAATCTAGAATTATTGCCTCAGGTGAAATCATGAAAAAGGGCTTAACTATAATTAAGCCCTTAATTTGAAATACGCAATTTTAGCTGTATTGATTTTATCTATTTGGACTTAACTGTTGCAATTGTTTCAATGCTTTTTGTGTTCGGATACTTTTATAACCAATATCACTAGCACTTAAACTACTACCTGCTTGGAAAGGGTAACCATCAATAGTCGACATGAATTTAGTGACTTGTTGTTGAACAGGCACAAATAACCACATGTTATCGGCATACCAACGAACATACATAGCAGACTCTTTTGACGCTGTTTCAAATGGGTCAGCATGTAAATTAGTAATGACTGGCCATGCTGGCGTTTTACGATAAGCGGTATTAATACCACCTTCTTCAATCGCAAAAGCAATTTTCCATTCATTCCAACGTACTGCGTTTAAATCACCTGCAGCATTGAAGTAAAGTTTACTCGTACGCGGAGATTTATCTTCTTGACCTTTAAAGAAAGGTGCGAAGTTATGACCATCGGCATGAATTTTCCATTTTTTCCCGTTAGCTTTGTGACCTTTTTTAAGTTTGCTCACTATATTAGGTTCACCAGCAGCAGCAAGTAATGTTGGCATCCAATCTTCATGAGACATCATGTTATTGAATTTAGTACCGGCTTTGATCGTTCCAGGCCAGCGAACTAGCTGAGGAACACGCATGCCACCTTCTGAAGTCGTACCTTTTTCACCAGCAAATGGTGACGTACCGCCGTCAGGCCAAGTTAACTTTTCAGCGCCATTATCAGTAGAATAAATAACAATGGTATTGTCTGCTATTTTTAAATCGTCTAATTTATCAAGTAATATACCAACCTGATCATCATGCTCAAGCATACCATCGGCAGTTAAGCTTACGCCTGATTTACCACGGTATTTTTCTTGTAAACGTGTCCATACGTGCATGCGGGTAGAGCTGTGCCAGATAAAGAAAGGCTTTTTCGCTTTATGAGCTTTATCGATAAATTTTAAAGTGCCAGCTAAAAACTCCTCATCAGCAGTTTCCATGCGCTTACGCGACATAGGCCCAGTGTTTTCTATTTTGCCATCGGCAAAAGAATGGATAACACCACGAGGACCATATTTTTTATGAAACTCTTTGTCTTTAGGGTAGTAGTAGGTTTCTGGCTCTTCTTCTGCGTTTAAGTGGTAAAGGTTACCAAAAAACTCATCAAAGCCGTGATTAGTAGGTAGATGCTTATCTTGGTCACCTAAATGGTTTTTACCAAATTGTGCTGTCATGTAGCCTTTTTCTTTTAACAAATCAGCAATGGTAGGTGTCCAATCTGGAATGCCATGATCTGAACCCGGCATACCAATGGTTAATAAGCCTGTTCTAAAGGGTTCTTGACCAAGAATAAATGAAGCACGACCTGCAGTACAACTTTGTTGTGCATAATGATGAGTAAATAAAGCACCTTCATCAGCAATACGGTCGATATTAGGGGTGTTGTATCCCATCATACCTTGGTTGTAAGCACTAATATTATAATAACCAATATCATCCCCCCAAATGGCGAGAACGTTAGGTCTTGATTTGTCTGTTGTTGCAGCAGCATGACTGGCAACAGCGAGTAAACCAATTGCTAGAGCTATTTTTTTTATAGGGTTATTCATTAGTTATAATACTTCCTTTAGGTTTTGTATTTAAATGATTGAAATGGTGAACTTACTTATTACCTTTGTTGTAAGACGTTAATAAAAATCTTCTTGTCAAATAATCTACACCAGTATAATCAAGGACATTAGTTCGCTTAATCCCGATATCATAATTGACGACTTCCTGCTTTAAGTACAGATTTAGCCCTTACCTTTATTGTAAGGTTTTGAATTTATGATAGTAAATTAATCAATATGCGATGTGATTAACATTATATTAATACTTGTATTGTTTGAGTATGCACTTTCCGACAATGTGTTATTCTTATGCGGATTAAAATTGACAATTAGCTTAATAAAAGGACTTTTATAAGCAATGAAGATTCAACAAAACGGCCAGAATAGTAAGGGGATAAGGAGTCTATTAACCAATGATATTGACGAGCTTTCTCAGTTTCAACTTAATAAAAATCGCCGATATACCCAATTACAAGCAGGGCAGTTACAAGGAAAATATGCCGAAGTAAACTTGGGTGATGTTCAGATTTTTCGTGAAAAGCTCACCGCAGGTACACTGATTGAAGCCGCTCCTGCAAGTGATTTCATACCTTTCGCAGCGATATTATCTAACATTGAAAGCTTTAATTTTTGCGGAGTAAAAATAGAAAAAAATTCTATTTTACAGGCGACGGGAGGTTTTTGGGAAGGCAGTTTTAAAGACAATTTAGATTATGTTGCCGCTGCATTTAATCGAGAAAAATTTAGTTCTAATATTGAATATCTTACCGGTCAAGAAATCCCAAAGAACTGGTTGATAAGTAAACCCTGCCAAACCGATCTTTTAGCCTTAGGACATTATGCTTCAGGATTGGAGAAAATCATCAAGATTATACATAAAAGCCCCTGTATTCTGGCAAAAGATAATGCTTTACGCATGCTTGGAGATCACATTTTAATGCTGGTGTTTAATGTTCTTAGCTTAACCACAAAATGTAAATCTAAAGGCAAAAGTCATGCAAAACGTTCTTTGGGTGTGCGGAGGGTCATTGATTACCTCCATAGCTATGCTGCTGAGGTGCCAACCATACCTGAGTTGTGTGGAATAGCGAAGTTAAGCGAAAGGGACCTTCAACGTGGTTTTAAGGAATATTTAGGCGTTACGCCGATACGCTACTTACGGTTAGTCCGTTTAAATGGAGTCAGGCGAGATTTACTTTTTAACCCACCAAGAGACCAAAGAGTCGTCGATGTCGCACTTAATTGGGGGTTTATTGAGTTGGGGCGTTTTGCAGGTGAATATCGTCAATTATTTCAAGAACTACCTTCAACAACGCTTAATAAGGATTATTAAGCGTTTTTCATCAATCTTTTCTGGTCACTAATTTGTTATTTCTCATCTAACCACTGATAAAATGCTTTTAAAATATAAATAAATACGGTTAACGGAATCTGCATATAACTCAGGCTGGTAGCGTGTTACTTTGTATTATCTTGGTCAGTATTCACTCTTGATATTATTATCAGTAAAGCCAAGGATAGTAATTAAACGATTGTTAAAATAAATTGCAGTGACAAATGTCTACCGTTAAAGGATTAATAAAATGATAACCGCGAAACCTAGCATAAAAAACACACTTGGCCTTTTAATGTCAATACCTGTCATCTTGGCGAGTAGCTACACAGCAGCACAAACGAAAAAGCCTAAACTGGTTTTACAAATTACTGTTGATCAATTACGTGGTGATATGCCAACAGCTTATTTAGATAGAATGGGTAAGGGCGGATTCAAATATTTATTAAATGAAGGGGTGGTGTATAAAGATGCCCATCATAACCATGCTAATACCGAGACCATTGTAGGGCATGCTACACTTGCTACAGGTGCACTACCAGCTGTACATGGCATGATAGGCAATGTGTGGTTTGATGATAAGTTGCAGCGTTTAGTTTATAACGTTGAAGACGCTAAATATCCATTATTATCAGTAAATGCCGATGTAAATCAAAAAACTGAAATTGACCCAACTCAACGTACAGCGAAGTCTTCAGGTCGCTCACCAAGTAATATTCAAGTATCGACTTTTAGCGATGAACTCATGATTGCCTCAAATGGCAAAGCGAAAATTTTTGGCGTATCGGTGAAAGATCGCGGCGCTATTTCAATGGCCGGGCATACCGGCAAGGCATTTTGGTTTTCTAAAAAATCTGGAGAGTTTGTTACCAGTGAATATTACTACGATAAATACCCAGAATGGGTAACAAACTGGAATGAAGCCAAACCGACTAGAAAATACCATCAAAAAACATGGCAGTTAACTCAGCCGCAAACTAGCTATGTTTTTGCCAAACAAGATGACCAAGCTTGGGAAACTAAGCTCCCCGGATTTGGCCGTACTTTTCCGCATCAATATGGTGAAATGAGTAATCCGTATTTCAATACCTTTTTAACCTTAAGCCCTGCAGGGGACGAGTTGACGTTAGACTTTGCTAAAGCCGTAGTAAATAACGAACAATTGGGCCAAGATGATATTACTGACTATTTATCGGTCAGCTTCTCTTCAACCGATTATGTTAGTCACATGTTTGGCCCTTCAAGCTTAGAAGCAGAAGATAATATGCTGAGGCTGGATCGGACTTTAGCTAATCTATTGAAGTTTATTGATAAAAAAGTCGGTTTAGATAATACCCTGATAGTGTTATCCGCTGATCATGGTGCAGCTGAGGCTCCAGCATATTTATCAACACTGGGTATGGAAACGCAGGTAGTAGCTCCTAAAGAGTGGGATAAAAAACCAGGTATGCAAGCACTTAAAAAACAATTTGGTTTTGATCATGCACTTATTAAAAGCTACTTCCATCCGTATATTTATCTTGATAGAGACTTAATTGCTAAGCGTAAATTATCGTTAAAGCAAGTACAAAAAGCGGTTGCTTCACAAATTTCAAAATTTGATGGTGTTGCCCTGGCGGTAACTAGCAGTGATATAGAATCAGGTAACACGCCTCAGGATTACTTACATACGTTAGTGGTTAATAACCACAGTAACAACCGCTCAGGTGATATTTATATTGTGCTCGAAGCGCATCGCTTTGTTGCGGATATGGAAGGATTAACCGTTGCGGCTACTCACGGTTCTCCATGGGGTTATGATACTTATGTGCCTTTAATATTTGCTGGTTTTAACATCGAAGATGATGTTGTTTATGACCGAGTAAGTACTACTGATATAGCGGCAACTTTGTCAGCGATACTTGGCATTAAGGCTCCATCAGGTGCTCAGGGGCAGGTATTGACAGAGACTCTTGATGATTAACTTTTCTTAAAATGATTACTCATGCTCACGGCAGTAATGCCGTGGGCAAAAATACTCAGTAATACGGTCAATACAATGATACTAAGTATGTACTCATGTTCCGCACTACCAATTTGCTCTAAGGCAATTAACAGATACAGGATAGAAGCAATGCCACGAGGCCCAAACCAAGCGATAAATAACTTACTGTAATTTGATAATCCAGAGCCAATTAAACAAATAAACACAGGCACTATGCGTATGACCGTTAAGCTGAAAATGGCGTAAACTAAAGCCTTTAAATCCCAGAATGGTGCAAAGGCAGGAATGATAATGATACCGAGAAGAACAAAAACAAATAAAGTGAATATTTGACCTTCGGTCTCACCAAACTCCTGAATCCTCGCACGTACCGTTGTGTCTTTTACTCCTAGAAATAAACCAGCACAGAAAGCGGCAATAAAGCCATTACCTTCAAATAATTCTGCAATGGAGTAGGCTAATATGGCAATGGAAAGGCAGGTTAATCGTTGAAAAACACTATCCATCCAAGCTCTGTTATGGGCGAATTCAATCATCCTACCGCCAAAAAAGCCAATAGCGCAGCCTATTAATGGACCAAGGGTCAGTTGTAGAGCCATGAATTGATACCAGTGATCTTCATTTGATATATGCCCTAAACCACTAGCAATAACAGCTAAACAGACAAAAATAGGAGGGAGGGATATACCATCATTTAAGCCACTTTCAGTGCTAATAGAGTCACGAATATTACAGGGGACTGTCGAACTTTTCACTACAGCTTGACCAAGCGCAGCATCGGTTGGAGATAATATCAGTGCTAAAACAACTAAAAGCCAAACATCATAACTAGGGAATAAAATGAGTGCGGTTATTGAACCAAGTACCATGGTTAAAGGTAAGCCAATAAACAATAATCGGATAGGTAATCCTTGTAAACGACTTTTTATATCCGTGAGTTTGATAAAAGAGGCATCAACAAAAAGAATGATAATTAAGGTTATTTCTGCCAGTAACTGTAAAGCCTCCGCTTCAATGTCGACATGAAGCAATGATAAACCTGAGGGGCCAAGTAGTAGCCCTATACTAACAAACACCATAGGAGCTGTGATAACAGAACGTTCGGCAAGTTTGGAGAATAGACCAAAAAATAATATGATTATTGCTGATAGTACGATTAATTGATGGTCTTGCACTAGCAAAATATCCTTATAAAAAATAATGTTAATAGACGATTAATATTGAATATTAAGGTAAGATCACAGTATTAAACAACTAATTTATTTGAATGTATGCGCCCCTCTAGTTATCCCGACCAAGAAGTCAGCTCTATTAACTGGCAAGCTTTCAAACTGATATTACCTTATTTATTTGAGTATAAAAAACGTATAGCATTCGCTATGTTGTGTCTTATCCTCACTAAAATCGCTAGTGTTTACTTACCCTTTATCCTTAAAGATATAGTTGATACCTTAGACGCCAATAGCTCAGATAATCAATCTGCCTTGGTGATTGTGCCGTTAGGCCTAGTTGCTGCTTATGGCATGGTACGTTTATCGATAGTCGTTTTTGCTGAGGTGAGGGATACCTTATTTGGCCGAGTTACAGAGCGTGCTATTAGGCGTATTGGGCTAAAAGTATTTCGCCATTTACATTCCCTTGATTTAGATTTCCACCTAAACAGGCAAACGGGTGGTTTGTCTCGAGATATAGATCGAGGTACGTCAGGTATTAATTTTTTAATGCGTTTTATGGTCTTTAATATTGTGCCCACATTACTTGAAATAGTAATGGTGGTGAGTATTTTATTTGTTAAATATGGCATATGGTTTGCGGTCATTACCCTCTCTTCAATCATTGCTTATATTGCCTATTCTGTTTTTGCTACTGAGTTGCGTACACGTTATGTTCGCGCGGCCAATAAAGCTGATTCGTCCAGTAATACCCGCGCGATTGATAGTTTATTAAACTACGAGACGGTGAAATATTTCACCAATGAAGAGTTTGAAGCACAAGCTTATGACCAGCAGTTATCAACGTGGGAACAGGCAAAAATTAAGAACCGTTTGTCACTATTTGCCCTTAACGGTGGCCAAGCATTAATTATCGCGGTAGCTATGACTGCCATGTTAGCACTTGCCGCAAATGAAGTTGCTGCTGGTGTTATGACTTTAGGTGATTTTGTGTTAATTAATGCCTTTATGATGCAGTTATTTATGCCACTTAATTTTTTAGGTTTTGTTTACCGAGAAATAAAAGGCTCATTGGCTAATATTGAGAATTTATTTGGCTTATTAGCAAAGAAACCTAAAGTAGAAGATATTAACGGAGCTGGCGATTTATTATTATCTGGAGAAGATGAAAATTCTACCAATAAAGCGAGTATCAATTTTGACAATATTACTTTTGCTTATAATCAAAAACGTCCGATTATTAAGGGCATTTCTTTTAGTATTAATGCGGGTGAAAAAGTTGCAGTGGTAGGGCAGAGTGGCTCAGGTAAATCAACGTTAGTGAAGCTGTTATTTCGTTTTTATGATGTTGACTCTGGTGCTATTACTATTAATAAACAAGATATAAGTAAAGTCAGTCAGCTATCACTGCGTTCTCACATTGGTATCGTGCCACAAGATACCGTGCTTTTTAACGACTCATTATTTAATAATGTGCAGTATGGTTGTCCAACAGCCAGTAAAGTCGAAGTCTTAAAGGCGATAGAGTTGGCGCATTTATCTGAATTTATCGCGAGTTTACCTGATGGTTTAGAAACGGTAGTTGGTGAGCGTGGCTTGAAACTGTCTGGCGGTGAAAAACAACGTGTTGCTATTGCACGAACCATTTTAAAGAATCCTCAAGTATTGGTGTTTGATGAGGCTACCTCCTCACTTGATAGTCAATCAGAACAAGCCATTTTAACGGCTATTAATGAGGTGGCAAAAAACCGTACCAGTTTGGTTATCGCGCATCGTTTATCGACTATTATAGACAGTGATAATATTATTGTGATGAGTCATGGTGAGATAGTTGAGCAGGGTAATCATCAACAATTATTAGCGCTACAAGGTCAATACAGTAAAATGTGGCAGTTACAACAATCGTAGAGTTAACATGTTATGAAAAATGAAGTAAAACAAATAAATGAAGATTCAGCAGAGGTTGATGCAACCAAGCAGTGGATAAAGGACATTATTATAGGATTAAATTTTTGTCCTTTTGCAAAAAAAGAGTTTGTTAATAATACTATTTGTTATCACAAGTCTATTGCCGAACAAGTTAAACCTGCTTTAAAAGAATTACTAGAACAATGCCATTATTTACAAAAAAATGATGATGTTGAAACGAGCCTCATTATTTATGCCGAGGGATTTCGACGTTTCGACCGATACCTTGATTTAGTAGACTATGCCAATGACTTGCTTATTGATTCAGGTTTTGAAGGAATATTTCAATTAGCGACCATGCACCCTGAATATTGTTTTGCTGACGATGATTTTGACGATGCCGGTAACTTTACTAATCGTTCTCCTTATCCAATGCTTCACATTATCCGAGAAGCAAGTATGGCGAAAGTACTGGCAGTATATAAAGAGCCAGAAAAAATACCAGAGCAAAATGTGGCACTAGCACAGCAAAAAGGAAGTCATTACTTTCAAGACGCCTTAACGCGCATTCACCAAGCTCACCCTCAAAAATAGTCTGTAATAATATTTTGCTAATCTCTAAAACTTTATTAAAGATTAAATAAAGTTTTATGCTTATGTAGTTTACTCAGGAAGTCTATGTAAACGTCATCTTCGAAGTCTCTGATCGAAGATCCATTGATCTTTATACACTGGATCCCCGATTAAAACACAACGGGGATGACGATCCTGAGCCAAGTGCATAAGCATGTAAAGTTTTATAGCGATAACCAATCAACACGGTAAATTACATTTTATTAACGCCATTGGTTGGTTGAAACTTATACACTCTTTGTTCATTGTTTGGCATGTATAAGGGGTGTTTTATGAAAACCAGTTATCACGGTAAAGAATATCGCTTTAATTGTTTTGAAGAACTTTGGGCTTTTTATCGAAGTATTCTCGTTCAGCAATCTCATCAATAACACTTATAAGTAGCAAATTAATTACAGGTAAAATTAAAGCTTTTATCTAGCGATGATCGCTTTATTCCATTTCTAAGGTAAAATAACGCACTTTTCATAATCACTGTATTGTCATATGCCAGCTTTAGAACAATTTTTACTTATCGCTATGGTACATTTTTTTGCTGTAGCTAGCCCCGGCCCTGATTTTGCGCTTATTTTAAAGCAAAGCATTCGCTATAACCGGCGTATTGCCATCTACACTAGCTTCGGTATTGCCGCAGGCATTGTTGTCCATGTGACATATTCTTTGGTTGGTATCGGGCTTTTAATTGCGAGCGATGAACGTTTATTTACCGCGTTAAAATATATTGCGGCTAGTTACTTTTGTTATATAGCATGGCACTGCATTAGGGCTAAAAATCCGGAAAATGAATTATCAGCAGATAAAAGTAATAATACTAATAATTCGAGCACTTCAAATGAGATAGGCAATAACGATACGTCAACGAAATTCCCTTCAGTTAAAAAAGCTTTCCTCAATGGTTTTTTAATTAATGCGCTAAATGTCAAAGCAACGTTGTTTTTTGTTAGTTTGTTTTCTGTTGTTATTGCCCCTGAAACCTTTCTGGGTATTAAAATTGCTTACGGTGCTTATTTAGTAGCAGCAACAGCTGCATGGTTTTGCTTCCTTTCTTATATGCTCACTCAAGAGCGAGTTCGTTTTGTCTTACAGCGTAAAGGTTATATTCTTGACCGTATTATGGGTGTTATTTTATTACTGTTAGCCATTCAGTTAGTGTTAAGTGACTTGAATTAAGCGTTATATGTTACTAAATTAAATCCCAACTTTGTTTGGAAATCATTTATCAATTTGCTGGTAAATTGAGCAGTGAGCAATCTGTTCTCATTTCCAGTATAATAGTGCTCAAATGTTGTATTAATGTATAAAAGGGTCAGCTTTGCCAGAAAAAAATATAATTGTTTCCATCGGTGGAAGTGTTGAACGTGCTGTAAAAGGCGAGTATTCAATTGATGTGAAAGCTGTATTAAGTGAAGCGTGGCAGCACACTTTACAATCTAGAATGTCAATTAACCTAGGGCTTATCCTCGTGTTAGTGTTTGGCATGATAGTGTCATTTATTGCCAGTAGCTTTTTTGGCGGTATTGAGGTTGTTGTTGCAGATGCTCAAGCAGGCAAGTCTGAAGCATTACAGATGATCAATGTTATTGTGACTATTTCGGTTTATCCATTTATCGCCGGCATTGAAATGATGGGTGTATTTCACGCGATAAACAAACCAACACAAAGTAAAATGCTACTATCGTTTTTACACCGCGGTAGTTGGGTTGCACTGTGTGCATTACTGACTTCTTTGTTGATCAGTATTGGTTTTGAACTGTTAATTATCCCAGGTGTTCTATTGGCGGTTTTATTGTCTCTTACTCTTCCTTTAGTGGTAGAAAAAAAGATGACGCCGATGCAAGCCATCGTTTTATCTGTAAAAGCATTACGGTTTAAAATTGGGCCTTTGCTAGCTATTTATTTAGTATTATTTATGTCGTTTATATGCTTGATAATTCCTATCGCTTTATTGATTAATTCGAGCCTTGCACCGCTTGCCATCATGGTGTTTTTATTTGGCTTTACCTATTTAGCCCCTTGGTATTATAACGTTAAAGGTATATTGTACCGTGAAATATTTGGTATATTTGTTGATGAGAAAAACAACGGAATGGTTTTAACACCGGCTAATAAAGACGCTGACCACAATGGCTCAGACGATACTTTTTCTGCTTAATCTTTGTCATAAATAAGGAGTTTTTATGAAAAAAAAGTTATTCGCTCGTTTGATATTATCAATTGCGCTGGTTGTTGCCGTTGTAGCACCTTTTACTTTCTTAGTACCTAAACCTTTAATGGTTGTTGTTGAGGTGCCTGTTGAGATCGTGCCCGAAAAGGTTATTGTGCCGATTGTGGAAAAAGTAAAAGTCATCGAAAAGCCATTACATCAGGTAAGTTTGCCTGATTTTTCGACTATTTATGATATACCAACAAAAAAGCGTGAGTTTTTTTCATTTATCCGACCAGCAATTGAAGCTAAAAATAATGAATTAATGGAAGAACGAACAAAACTTGCATATTGGCATGAGCAAATATCATTAGGTTTAGGGCTGACAGAAGCAGAGCAAATATCACTGCAAGGTCTAATTAAAACTTACCGTATCAATAAACAAGCCTCTACCTTACAACAAATTAATGATTTGTTGCTACGAGTCGATATCATACCCACTCCTTTAGTGTTGGTGCAGGCCGCTAATGAGTCGGCGTGGGGAACCTCTCGTTTTGCTCGTATAGGGTTAAATTTCTTTGGTATCTGGTGTTATAGAACAGGTTGCGGCATGGTGCCTAGTGGACGTAATACGGGTGCGAAACATGAGGTAGCGGCATTTCAAAGTGTTGACTCGGCCGTTTCTGGTTATTTTAATAATATAAATAAGCACAATGCTTATCATGTTTTTAGAACAATCCGTGCTGAATTAAGAGCGCAAGATCAGCCGCTTGATGCTGAAATTTTAGCAACCGGTTTATTACCTTACTCTGAGCGTGGTGCGCAATACGTATTAGATATCACCGATATGTTACGTCATAATCAGCGCTATTTTGTAAAAATAGATAACCAACAGACAGCTTTAGCGGATTAATAACTGAAACTGACTAGCCCAAACCATTTAAAGATATGGGCTAGTCAGCTTAATGTTATATTCACACCCTTATTCCCAGAAAACGTGTTAAATAAAACCTAAAGTATTTAACGCTTTCGTCAGTAAAAACTAGCCTTAAGACTTTATTTTATCTTGGTGCAAGCAGCAATAGGATGAACTACAGCTTTAGTGATTTTTCCATATTGAAGTTTAACCAAAGGCTGATTAATATAACCGTTAAATTTTTGTGCTCTCCATTGAGGTAACAAAGCCGGATCAGTGGTTAAATTAGCAATTAGCCCGGTAGATTTCTGTTCTTTTACCTTATTTTTACCGTAAATATTGTTAGTGGCAGTCTTTGTGACTGAATCATTAGCAAAACTTTTTTCTCGACTTGCAGCAACAATACAAATTCTATTTTCAGCCGCGCGCGATAACAAGCTATATTCAACCTCACATGCTTGTTGAATATCAAACGGCACTAATAACAAATGAATGTTATGTAAAGTCGATATTTTGACTATTTCGGGTATGTTGGCATCATCAGCGGTTAACATGGCAAGGCGTATATTTCCCTGCTCTAAAGCTAAGTCTATAATATTTAGTTTATCGCCTAAGCCAGTCCATTGATAGCGTTGACAAAAATGTAATTGCTCTTGTGCTGCTATTAATCCCTTTTCACTAATTAACACCGCTTGGTGTTTTCCTTCAATGATTAAACTTGTACACAGGTATTGAAAGGGTCTTAGTACAGCGCTGACTTGCTCAATGAGCTGCTTGCTCAAGTTTTCTATATGAGCTCTTTGCTGTTTATCACTAGTGATATTCTTATCGGCGATAAAGAACAATTCAGGTAACTGAATTATATCAGTGAGGTTATTCTCAATGTATTGGCAGACATCTTCAATGGCATGCTCATTCGATTTGTATGTTGCAAAGATTGCGACATTAGCCGTGATAGGAACTTGCTGCTGTGCTATTTCTTTTACGGACTCAGCTGGCTGCATATTTGCAGTTAGTTTTTGGTAAAGGTCAGGGCGCAATTGTTGAGTTATAAGTGTGCCATCAGGACGGAAATTGTTGTTTAGGCCTACTTTAGTATCATTATTTTTGTTTGTGTCAGAGTCAGTTTTAACTACAGGCAAGTCAATATCAGCAAAGGTAAAACCTTCTTTATTACTATTAATCTCTGCGAGTACTTTTCCTTCGGGAGACACTATCTGACTTTGCCCTGCGCCTATGATAAAACTAGCTAGATCACCTTGTCCTTGTCCCGACAGCTTTTCTTGTAATTGCTCTAGGGGAATAAGTGAACCAACCTTATTTGCTGTCGCTATGAAGAGGTTATTTTCGAATGCTCGAGCAGGATCATGTAAGTGACTTTGGTCCAAGGCGAATGAGTTAATAGAGTTGCATAATAATTGTGCACCACTTAAGGCTAATGTGCGTGAAGCCTCAAAGCTCATACTATCGTTACCTGTTAACATGCCCAGTTTGCCGATGGAAGTTGATACCACTTCTGATATGCTATTTGATGCACTGAAAAAGATATTTTCTTGTTCGGATAATGTTTGTCTGTCTGTTTGGTTAATAAGCTTACCAAGGGGAGAAAATAAGCATGAGGTAACACTAATTTTCGATTTTATATTTGAGGTAATCGTATCGTCTTGCTCATTTACAGGAACGTCTGGTAAGTTGTCTCGACGCAATGTTACATTGATGACAATGTAACATTCATGTTTTATTGCTTGCTCTGCGATGGCTTTTAAAAAAGGACCATCAACTGCTAAAGCCTCATGCCAGGCCTGATCATGATTGGCGTAACAAGGCTGAGTACTTGAAAATAGGGTATTACAAAATTCAGGCAGCACAATTAGTTCTGGCTGACACGTTGCCGTCTCATTAATCATACGAATACAGCTTGCTAGATTTTCTTGAGAATTTGAAGTGGTGGCAAACTGAGAAACGGCTACTCGCATGATATATATTTTCCAGATAACTAGTGATTGATTGAATTTAATAATGTGAAGGTATTACGTTTTGTCGTGGGATTTTACCTTAAAAACAGGCCGGAGAGGCCATTTTAATCGATTATTTCTCGTTTAACTAAAGCCTGTTGATAATTCATACACTGCAGGTAATTGACAGGCTATTAGGTTAAGGTAATGGCTAACACTATTAGCTGATACCGTAGGTTAATAAAGCTTCATTAACTCAGTATTTAAGCTCAGTGAACTCACTAAAATTTTTCTAAAAGTCTCACCATGTTATTTTTTTGATAATCTTCCATGGTTAGATACACACCAGCACCAGATATAAGTATGATTATGCCCGATATCAGTAATGGTTTAGCCAAAAAATTAGCATAGCTAACCATTGCTTGCTGCATCTTTGAGAAAGCACTCGGCACAGAGAATGCACCTGACTTTATGAAACCTTTTATATATTGGTAAAACCCTTCATTTCTAATAACATCAAATACAAGCCCTATAGATATAGCAATAGTCAGGGTAAATATTATTGCTAGGCAGCTACTGATAACTTTGAGGGTAATCGTTGATAATTGATCACTAAATACTGCATCTCGTAATTCATTGAGCCAAGCGGGTGGAATGTTAGTCCACAACATAAACAGAATTACCAGCGTCGTTAATATAAATACTGTTGTTGTTAAAACTTTGGCTGAGTGACTGAGAAAAGAAAAATTTTCCACAACTGGATGGGCGTTTGCTACTTGGTTTAGCCCCTGCGCGTTTACAATACGAAGATCGGTAATATTAAGGGAGTAAACCGATGCTAATGCTTTGACAGACTCTAATGACGCTTTGCCATTTTTTTCAATACGTTGAATTGTTCTCAAACTGAGACCTGAAACATCAGCTAATTGAGTTTGACTCCAGGCTCGTTGTTGGCGTTCCGTTATCAGTTTCTGCTTATCGAGTAACATTTTCATTTTCAATTTACCTCATCATTCATTGAAACAATATGATGAGATACAATCGCCTGTTTGTATATGTCGTAACGGTGTCATCTATACGACACTAATATGCCAACGCTTGATTAATAGGGAGGAAACGTCATAAACCGCTGATGTTTCCAAAAACCTAAGTTATACGTTAGTAATATCTATATACAATGATTCATTAATATTTGAAGATGATACATGCTCTTTATCAAATTCATACTCTGCTCTTTCAGTTGAACGATCAATTTCTAAGCTTTCAAAGTCAAATAAATTGGTGTCTGCTAATTGGCTCAAGCTAACATTTTTTATAGACTTAAAAATTGATTCTACTCTTCCTGGGGTTGCCTTATCCCAATCAGACAACATGGCTTTTACATTTTGTCTTTGTAAATTTTCTTGAGAGCCGCATAAGTTACAAGGAATAATCGGGAATTCCTTGTAGTTAGCATATTCAATGATGTCTTTTTCACGACAATACGCTAAAGGTCTTATTACTATATTTCGTTTATCATCAGAAA
>Ga0209292_1000151_pt1 | contig 98873 bp, 91 predicted proteins | sample GOMGulsemesocosm_2_FD_184634 | JGI IMG/M metagenome (GOLD analysis project Ga0209292, IMG submission 184634) | Methane-oxidizing microbial communities from mesocosms in the Gulf of Mexico - GOM9C Gulf of Mexico (SPAdes) (version 2) | ecosystem: Environmental > Aquatic > Marine > Cold seeps... | reverse complement strand
CAGTATCAGAAATAACACTATTCATTTCGTATAGTTTTTTTCTTGCGATTAAGTTTGCAATTAATGGCGCTTCGTGAAGCGATTCATAATATGCTGACTCTGCACCAATTCCTGCTTCAGTCATAGTTTCAAAAGCAAGCTCTACACCAGATTTTACAAAAGCAACTAACAAAGTTCCTTGATCAAAATATTCTTGCTCAGAAATTGTTTTATCAATAGCTGACGTTTTTTCAAAATTAGTTCTTCCTGTAGCTGCTCTCCATGTTAATAAATCATGATCATTATTTGCCCAGTCTTTCATCATCCCTTCAGAAAAGTGACCTTGCATTATGTCATCCATATGTTTTTGGAATAATGGGCGCATAATCCCTTTTAACTCCTCTGATAATTCAAAGGCTTTTATTTTAGCGGGGTTTGATAAACGATCCATCATGTTGGTAATTCCACCATGTTTTAATGCTTCTGTAATTGTTTCCCATCCATACTGAATTAATTTAGCAGCATAACTTGGTTCAATGCCTTGTTCTACCATTTTATCAAATGACAAAATAGACCCTGTTTGTAGTAAACCGCATAGGATAGTTTGTTCTCCCATTAAATCAGACTTTACTTCCGCTATAAATGATGAACGCAGTACACCAGCTCTATGCCCTCCGGTACCTGCAGCATAGGCTTTAGCAATTTCTAAACCATCTCCTTTAGGATCGTTTTCAGGATGTACAGCTATTAATGTAGGTACTCCAAAACCTCTTTTGTATTCTTCTCTAACTTCTGTTCCAGGACATTTTGGAGCCACCATAACTACAGTAAGATCATTTCTAATTTCCATTCCCTCCTCCACGATATTAAAACCATGAGAATAGGCTAATGTAGCTCCGTTTTTCATTAGAGGCATTATTGCTTTAACCACAGTAGTATGTTGTTTGTCAGGAGTTAGGTTGCATACCAAATCTGCAGTAGGGATTAACTCACCATAAGTACCAACTTTAAAATTGTTTTCTGTTGCGTTTTTATAAGATTGACGTTGTTCCTTTATAGCTCCTTCTCTTAGAGCATATGAAATGTTTAAACCTGAGTCACGCATATTTAACCCTTGGTTTAACCCTTGAGCTCCACAACCAACTATTACAATTTTTTGTCCTTTTAATTTGCTTACTCCAGCTTCAAATTCTGATTGATTCATGAATTCGCAAGTCCCTAATTGAGCTAATTGTTTGCGTAAGGGTAGTGTGTTAAAATAATTTGCCATTTTTTAATAATTAAAGTTTTGTAAAGTATTTGATATATTCATTGCTTCTTTTGAAACGGATATTCTTCCTGATCGAACAAATTGTTTAATTCCATAAGGAGTTAATTCATCATACAATTGTTCAGTTTCTTTTCGTCTACCTGTTTTTTCAATTACAAAATAATCCTTCGCAACTGTGACTATGTTTGCATTGCTATTTTTTATAATTTTCTGTATCTGTCTATCATCAAACAATAAGTTTGTTGCGATTTTATACAATGCGGATTCTTGATGAATTGTTTCCTCATCGGTATGATAATAGGCTTTAATAACTTCAATTTGCTTTTCAATTTGTCCTACAAGCTTACGTACTTTGTCTTCTGATAGTTTAATTACAAATACAAATCGGAATACATTTTTTATCTCTGATTGAGACGCGGTTATACTCTCTAAATTAATATGTCGTTTTAAAAATATTGCTGATATCCTGTTCATCAACCCTAAATTATTTTCTGTATATACCGATATGGTATAGGCTTTTTTTTCTTCCATAATACTTAACTTAATCTACATTCTGATACTGCAGCTCCCGTAGGAACCATTGGGAAAACATTCCCTTCTTTTTCAATAACGACTTCTAGGAAATATGATTCTTTACTTGCAACCATTTCTTGTATTGCGGCTTGTAAATTTTCTCTATTTGATACTTTATTAGCTTTTATATCATATCCTGCTGCTATTTTAACGAAGTCAGGGTTTACCATTTCAGTAGAAGCATATCGTTTATCAAAAAATAATTCTTGCCATTGACGCACCATTCCTAAAAAGCTATTGTTTAATACCACTATTTTGACAGGTGTTTTCGTTTGAAAAATAGTACCCAACTCTTGGATGTTCATTTGATAACCACCATCACCTATAATAGCAATTACTTCTCTATCAGGCGCACCCATTTTGGCTCCAATTGCTGCAGGTAAAGCAAACCCCATAGTTCCCAAACCTCCTGATGTAACTTGACTTCTGGTATTTGCGAATTTTGCATAACGACATGCAAACATCTGGTGTTGGCCTACATCTGAAACAATAATGGCATCACCATTAGTCTCTTTGTTAATTCCTTCTAAAACCTCACCCATAGTCAATCCTTCTTTAGAAGGCTCCAGTTGTGGCTTGATAACTTTATCATATTCAATGGCGTACAAATCTTTAAATTCTTGATGCCATTTGGCATATGTGGTATTATTAATTAAAGGTAATAAAGCAGTTAATGTTTCTTTTACATCACCTAATACTGCAACATCTGCTTTAACGTTCTTGTCTACCTCAGCTGGATCTATTTCAAAATGAATAATCTTAGCTTGTTTTGCATATCGACTTAAATCACCAGTTACACGGTCATCAAAACGCATTCCTATCGCAATAAACACATCACAATCATTTGTTTTGATATTTGGCGCATAATGTCCGTGCATACCAACCATTCCTACATGTAACGGATGATTTGTCTCCAATCCTGACAATCCTAATGCAGTAGATGCTGTTGGAATCCCTGCTTTTTCAATAAAGGCTTTTAGTTCTTTTTCAGCTTCTCCAATAATGACACCTTGCCCCATTACTATAAATGGTTTTTTAGCATTATTGATTAATTCCGCTGCTGTTTTAACCTGATTGATTTTCATTTCAGGTTTTGGTACATAACTTCTAATCCCTTTACATTTTTCATATGAAAAATCTAAACTACCCATTTGAGCGTCTTTGGTGATATCGATTAATACCGGGCCTGGGCGACCAGAATTTGCGATAAAAAATGCTTTTGCAATTACCGATGGAATTTCTTCAGCCTTAGTTACTTGATAATTCCATTTAGTGATTGGTGTAGAGATCCCTATAATATCTGTTTCTTGAAAAGCATCAGTTCCTAGCAAATGAGAAGCTACTTGCCCAGTAATACATACTAAAGGTGTAGAATCTATTTGTGCATCAGCAATTCCAGTTACTAAATTTGTAGCTCCCGGACCAGAAGTTGCAAAAACGACTCCTGTTTCGCCTGTTACTCTTGCAAATCCTTGAGCTGCATGTATAGCCCCTTGTTCATGACGAGTTAATATATGAGTAAATTGATCTTTATATTTATAAATTTCGTCATATACCGGCATAATTGCTCCACCTGGATATCCATAAGCCAATGTAGCATTCTCTGCTAATAATGATTTTATTACAGCTTCCGCTCCAGAAAGTGTTTCCTTTTTTGTTATTATTTTTGGTTCTAATACTTGTGTTTGACTTTCCATAGTATTGATTTTTTTAACTTCAATTAATGAGACTCCCGATTATCGGGTTAGAATTCATCGGTTACACATCCTTTAGATGCCGATGAAACTGTTTTTGCATATTTGTATAAAACTCCTCTATTCACTTTCAAAGAAGGCTGCTTCCAGACAGCTTTACGTAAAGCCAATTCTTCCTCAGGAACTTCTACATGAATGCTATTCTTTTCGGCATCTATTGTAATGATATCTCCATCTTGCAGTAGAGCTATTGTACCTCCTTCTTGTGCTTCCGGAGCGATGTGTCCTACTACAAAACCATGCGTGCCTCCTGAAAAACGACCGTCGGTAATTAAGGCTACATCTTTTCCTAATCCAGCTCCCATTATTGCAGCAGTGGGTTTTAACATTTCAGGCATTCCTGGCCCCCCTTTAGGTCCTTCGTACCGAATTACGACTACATCTCCTTTTTCTACTAACCCATCTTTAATCCCATCGTTAGCGGCATATTCTCCTTCAAACACTTTTGCTTTTCCTGTAAAGGTTAGTCCTTCTTTTCCAGTTATTTTAGCTACTGCACCTTCTGATGCCAAGTTCCCATATAACATTCTTAAATGTCCAGTTGCTTTTATAGGGTTCGATATAGGTTTAATTACATCCTGTCCTTCAGATAGACTGGGTACATTTGCTAAGTTTTCAGCTAATGTTTTTCCAGTTACTGTTAAACAATCACCATGTAATAAGCCTTCTTCTAACAAGTATTTCAATACAGCAGGAATTCCTCCTACTTCATGAACATCTTCCATTAAGTATTTTCCACTAGGCTTTAAATCTGCTAAAAATGGAGTAGTATCACTTATACGCTGAAAATCTTCTAATGTAAATTCTACATTAGCTGCTCTAGCAATTGCTAAAAAGTGTAATACTGCATTTGTAGATCCTCCTAAAACCGTTACCAAACATATTGCATTTTCTAATGCTTTTTTAGTAACGATATCTAAAGGTTTTATATCGTGTTGCAATAAATATTGCATTGCTCTTCCTGCAGCAATTGACTCTTCTTCTTTTTGCTTACTTTTTGCAGGATTAGATGCATTATAAGGTAAAGACATTCCTAATGCTTCAATAGCTGAAGCCATGGTGTTTGCGGTATACATTCCTCCACAAGCTCCTGCTCCAGGGCACGCCTTTTTTACAATGCTTTTGAACTCCGATTCTTTCATGGTTCCCGCTACTTTACTACCCCATGCTTCAAAGGCTGAAACGATATCTAGTTTTTTCCCTTCATGACAACCAGAATCTATAGTTCCTCCATAAATTAAAATAGACGGCCTATTTACGCGTAACATAGCCATTAAAGCTCCAGGCATATTTTTATCACAACCTACAACAGTAACCAAACCATCATAACTCATACCATGTACAACAGTTTCCATTGAATCTGCAATAACATCTCGAGATGGTAATGAATAACGCATACCAGGAGTACCCATAGAAATCCCATCGCTTACCCCAATAGTATTAAAGATTAATCCAATAACATCTGTTTCAGAGGTACCTTGTTTAGCTAGTTTTGCTAAATCATTTAAATGCATATTACACGGGTTTCCTTCGTACCCTGTACTTGCAATACCAACTAATGGTTTTTTGAAATCTTCTTCCGTTAAACCAATTGCATGTAGCATTGCTTGAGCTGCTGGTTGCGTATCGTCTTGTGTAACTTGTTTACTATATTTATTCAATTCCATTTTATACTAATTCAAAATTTTTATACTCACGTTGTGTTACTTTACATTGGTATGCTCTTGCCAAGTCATAACCCAATGAATCTTCCCATTTTAATCTTAATTCATGACCATCTAAAGATGCTATTCCCGCTATTTCTACTGCTGTACCAGTAAAGAATGCTGCATCAGCTTCATAAACGTCTTTAGGAGTAAAGAATTTTTCTACTACTTCTATTCCCAATTCTTTTGCTAGTTCAAAAACAGTTTGCCTAGTTATTCCTGATAATATATTGCCTAATGGACAGGTATATAATACTTCATCTTTTTCATAAAAGAAATTAGCTCCTGGCCCTTCGGCAACCTTTCCATTCATATCTAATAATAAGGCTTCGTCAAAACCATTTCGTTTGGCTTCGGTTGTTGCTAGAATTGAATTGGTATAATGACCTACAACTTTAGCTTGAATATGTGTAGATTTTGGGTTTGGACGTTGATAACTAGATGTCATCAGATTTAAAGGTTTATCACCTAAAAACTTTCCCCATTCCCATGTACAAAGCATTACATGTACTTTATCCGTTGGCTGTAAACTCATATTAGCACCTAAATAAATTAATGGGCGGATATAAGCATTTTGTAAATTATTTCGATCTAACAATTCATAACTTAAAGCTATTAACTCCTCAGGTGTATAGTCTAAATTAATATGCATGACCTCTGCAGAGTACTTTAAACGTTCATAATGTTCTTTTGCTTTAAAGATATGTGCCCCATCTTCGGTTTTATAAGACCTAATACCTTCAAAAACACCATTTCCATAGTGTAAGGTTTGGGCGTACAAATCTGTGGTAGCTTCTGAAGCTTTTAACCATTTTCCATCTAAAAAAATCTGAGTGTCTTTGTTGTAATACATTTCAATTCAATTTTGTTGTAAAATTATTTATCTCTTATTTAAAATATTCAATATGTTTTTTTTGATACACTGTTCAAATTATCTGTTTTCCATATGGATTCTAGTGTTTTCAATATTTTAAGGTGGTTTTGTTTACGCTTTCTAAGGCATAAAAAAAGCCTGTATCTAAAAGAAGATACAGGCTAATGTTTTCACATTATAGCATAACTGTATCAACTCGGAGGTGAGCTAATAATGACAATGACGATAATGATGACTATGTTTATAATGCTATTCATTTCTTAATTATTTATGAGTTTTAATTAGCTCTCAGATTTGTTTTGTTAATTTCAGATTATTCAAAAAAAAAGCCTTCCGATTCGGGAAGGCTTTTAAAATTATATAGTTTAAATTTTATAATACCGTTCCCACTTGTAGTGAAATAATCACGACAATAATGACAGAGACGATATTTAAAATTTGTGTATTCATTTTGTTCCTGCAAAGTTATGTGATAATATTTTAAAAATGCAAGTAAAATCACATATTTTGTTTTAATGGTATTTAAAGCCAACCTTTTATGCATTGTTTGTTAAGTGTAAAAAGAGAAGAGATAGTTTTTTTATTTAGGCTAAAACAATATTCCTATCAATTCACTAGGGATTTAGTTCGTTTATTGATAAGCATACCTCATAAAATTCTCACAAACCGAGTTAATTCTGGTTCGAGTAAAATCTTTAGTTAATTGAGGTTTACTTCTTAGTTGTTATTTTAATATCTTTGCGTGCTTAACAGCAACAACACAACATATTATGGAACAAACTCAAAAAACCTACGTTTTTGATTTTGACAGTACATTGACTAGAGTAGAAGCTTTAGACGTATTAGCTGAAATTACCTTGGCTAATAATCCACAAAAAGACAAAGTTATTGAAGAAATTATTGACATCACCAATAAAGGGATTGATGGAGATATTTCATTTACAGAATCTTTGGAGCGTCGTATTAAATTACTGAACGCGTCTAAATCCGATTTGATAGTTTTAACAGAGCGATTAAAGGATAAAGTCTCAAAATCAATTATTGAAAACAAAGAGTTCTTTGAAAATTATGCAGATGATATTTATGTCATTTCCTGTGGTTTTAAAGAGTTTATTGACCCAATTGTAGCGGCATATAATATCCCTGAAGAACGCGTATTCGCAAATACTTTTGTTTTTAATGATGAAGATAAAATTGTTGGTTTTGATGCCGATAATTCTTTAGCAAAACACAATGGTAAAATTGAATGTTTAAAAAATTTAGAATTACCAGGAGAAGTACAAGTAATAGGGGATGGGTACAGTGATTATGTAATGCGTGAAGCAGGTATAGCAGATAAGTTTTTTGCTTATACTGAAAATGTTTCTCGTGATAAAGCAACTACTAATGCTGACCATGTTACTCCAAATTTAGATGAATTTTTATACCTTAATAAATTGCCTAGAAATATATCCTTTCCGAAACACCGTATTAAAATTTTATTATTAGAAAATGTACATCCTGATGCTTTCGAGCGTTTATCAAGTGATGGGTTTACGGTAGAAACAGTGTCACACAGTTTAAGTGAGGCTGATTTAATTGAAAAAATTAAAGATGTACATGTTTTAGGGATTCGTTCTAAAACACAAGTCACCGAAAAAGTGATAGCCGCTGCTGAAAAATTAATGGTGGTTGGAGCATTCTGTATAGGTACCAAGCAAATTGACCTTGATGCATGTAAAAGCAATGGTGTTGTAGTGTTTAATGCACCTTATAGTAATACCCGTTCAGTAGTAGAATTGGCAATTGGACAAATAATTATGCTGATGCGTAGTGTGTTTGCCCGTAGTACTGAGTTACACCAGGGACAGTGGAATAAAACAGCTAAGGGGTCTAAAGAAGTTCGTGGTAAAAAGTTAGGAATTGTTGGTTATGGAAACATAGGAAAGCAATTATCAATACTTGCGGAAGCTTTAGGTATGCAGGTGTATTATTATGATATAGAGGATAGATTAGCTTTAGGGAACACTAAAAAATGCAATAGTTTAAAAGAATTATTGAGTACTGTGGATGTAGTTTCATTGCACATTGATGATAATTCAAATAATAAGAACTTTATAGCTGCAGAAGAAATCAGTTGGATGAAAGATGGTGCTGTGTTGGTTAATCTTTCAAGAGGGTTTGTGGTAGATATTCAAGCTTTAAAAGAAGCTTTGAATTCAGGAAAACTATCAGGAGCTGCAGTAGATGTTTTTCCTGTAGAACCTAGAGCTAATGGAGACTTTGAAACAGAATTAAAAGGGATTTCTAATGTGATTTTAACACCGCATGTAGGAGGAAGTACGGAGGAAGCACAACGTGATATTGCTGATTTTGTACCAAGTAAAATAATGGGATATATGAATTCAGGAAATACGGTAGATGCTGTGAATTTTCCAAATATTCGTTTACCACGTCAGGAGAACAGTCATCGTTTTTTACATATTCACAAAAACGTACCGGGGATTATGGCCGCTATAAATAAAGTATTAGCAAAATACGACATGAACCTTACTGGGCAATATTTGGCAACGGACGAAAGTGTAGGATATGTAATTGTTGAGGTTGATAAAGAATATAATAATGAAGTACTAACAGCTTTAAAAAATATAGAGCATACTATTAAATTTAGAGTATTGTACTAGGGTATAGTTTCATTTTAAATAAAAAAAGCCAATAGATCTCTATTGGCTTTTTTTTATAATAAAATTATATGAATTTACATTTCTTCAGGGGCCAAAGTTACTTCCAAACCTTCCAATTCAGAGGTAATATGAAGTTGACAACCTAAACGAGAATTATTTTCTACATTAAAAGCTTCAGCAAGCATAGCTTCTTCATCATATTCCATTTCTGGGAGTTCATGAGTTGAAGTTACATAACACTGACAAGAAGCACACATAGCCATACCACCACAGGTCCCAATAGTTCCTTCAGGAACTAACTCAAAACCTTTGATGACTTCCATTAAATTCATAGCCATATCAGTAGGGGCTTCTACTTCATGTAAATTTCCTTCTCTATCAGTTATTTTTAGTATTATGTCTGACATTTTTTATTAGGTTAATACCTTATTATAGGTCTTTAATATTTAATACTTGTTCTTTTTTAGCGATTTTTTTAGATCCATCAAATCCTGTTACACCACCAACAGTAGTATATTTCATGATATACTTTTTATCTGGATTAATACGTTTAAAAGCGCTTTGACACATTAATGTAGCTTCGTGAAAACCACATAAAATCAATTTTAATTTTCCAGGATAGGTATTCACATCACCAATAGCATAAATACCTTCGATATTGGTTTGATAATCTAAGGCGTTATTAACTTTAATCGCATTCTTTTCTATTTCTAATCCCCAATTAGCAATAGGTCCTAATTTAGGTAATAACCCAAATAAAGGTATGAAACAGTCGGTTTCTAACGTATATTCTCCCTCAGTCTTGTGTTTTATTGTAACACTTTCTACTGTGTGGGAACCTTGAATACCTTTAACTTCTGCTTCGGTAATCAAGTTTATTTTTCCGATTTTTGCTAATTCAGCAACTTTTTCAACAGAGTCTAAAGCTCCTCTAAAGTCATTTCTTCTGTGTACTAAAGTAACTTCAGAAGCTACATCTGCTAAAAATATAGACCAATCCAGAGCAGAATCCCCTCCACCAGCTAGAACAACTTTTTTATTTCTGTATACTTCAGGATCTCTAATAATATAAGCTACACCTTTGTCTTCAAAATCTGTAATATTAGGAATAGGTGGTTTTCTAGGCTCAAATGATCCCAGCCCACCAGCAATGGCAACTACGGGAGCGTTGTGTTTAGTCCCTTTGTTTGTGGTAACAATAAATGTTCCGTCATCTAACTTATCAATGGTGTCTGCTCGTTCACCTAGGGTAAATCCTGGTTCAAAAGCTTTTATTTGCTCCATTAAATTATCTACTAAATCACCCGCTAACACTTCTGGAAATGCAGGAATGTCATAAATAGGTTTTTTAGGGTATATTTCAGAACACTGCCCACCAGCTTGTGGTAGCGCATCAATTAAATGACATTTTAATTTTAATAGACCAGCCTCAAATACTGTGAATAATCCAGTAGGCCCAGCTCCGATAATGATAATATCCGTAGTAATCATTTTGTATTCTTTTTATTAACTACTGCAAAAATCATGAATTTTATGATACTATTAGTTGATTTTTATCATAAATGTATATTGATGAATTAGTTTTTTTTAAAAGAGCTTGTTTCTAAATAGTAATTATGTAGTTTTGCAGTCGATAATTTATACAGAGGAAATATTTGACTGATTGCTACCTCATTAAAAAAAAGCTAAAGCAGTGTAAACTTCTTTAGACTTTCTCGTCAAATTTTCTGAATATAAATTATAGCATAATCGGTTTTACGAAAAACGAATTAAACTATTTTTTCAATGTTATAATTGAGGGAATCAGAAAGATAAACATAATAGTATGGCATATTTATTTACATCTGAATCAGTTTCAGAAGGACATCCAGATAAAGTAGCAGATCAAATTAGTGATGCATTAATTGATAATTTTTTAGCATTTGATAAAGATTCTAAAGTTGCTTGTGAAACATTAGTGACTACAGGGCAAGTGGTATTGGCTGGAGAAGTTAAGTCTAAGACTTATTTAGATGTTCAAAAAATAGCTAGGGAAACGATTAATAAAATAGGATATACGAAAAGCGAGTATATGTTTGATGGAAATTCTTGTGGAGTGTTTTCTGCAATACATGAACAATCAGACGATATTAATAGAGGTGTAGATAGAGCTACAAAGGAAGAACAAGGTGCAGGAGATCAGGGTATGATGTTCGGGTATGCAACTCGTGAAACTGAAAATTACATGCCTTTAGCCTTAGATTTATCGCATAGAATTTTAAAGGAACTGGCTGATTTACGTAGAGAAAATTCGGATATTACATATTTACGACCAGATGCTAAAAGTCAGGTGACAATTGAGTATTCTGATGATAACACACCTCAACGTATTGATGCAATTGTAGTGTCTACTCAGCATGATGATTTTGGTGGAGATGACGAAATGTTAGCGAAGATTAGAAAAGATATTGTTGAAATATTAATTCCAAGGGTTGTAGCTAATTTGCCAGTGCACTTACAGGAATTGTTTAATAGCGATATTAAATATCATATTAATCCAACAGGAAAATTTGTTATAGGAGGACCTCATGGAGATACTGGGTTAACAGGTCGTAAGATTATTGTTGATACTTACGGAGGAAAAGGAGCTCACGGAGGTGGTGCTTTTTCAGGAAAAGATCCGAGTAAAGTGGATAGAAGTGCAGCCTATGCAACGCGTCATATTGCTAAAAATTTAGTAGCAGCAGGTGTTTGTGATGAAATTTTAGTACAAGTGTCATATGCAATCGGAGTAGTTGAACCAATGGGGATTTTTGTAGATACTTACGGAACTTGTCCGTTTGATATGACTGATGGTGAGATTTCTGAAAAAATAGCAAGCATTTTTGATATGCGTCCAGCAGCAATTGAGGAACGTTTAAAATTGCGTAGTCCGATGTATTTAGAAACAGCTGCATGGACATATGGGAAGAGTAAATGAAACTGTAACAAAAACATTTAGTCAGCCAAACGGTATAACTAAAGAAGTTGAAGTAGAATTGTTTACTTGGGAAAAATTAGACTATGTAAAAAAAGTAAAAATGGCTTTCGGATTGTAGAGATGAAATATATTTAATAAAAAAAACCAAAGTTATATAGCTTTGGTTTTTTTGTTTTTAGTATTAAAATTCTTTTCTTTAAAGAATACTCATTAAAGTTTCGGGAATCTGTTTTTTCCACATTTCAAAATACTTACCCTTATTCTCAAATAAATGATTATGTGATCCTTGTTCTATTAATACCCCTTGTTCTAAAACAATAATTTTATCAGCATTAACCACAGTACTTAATCGATGTGCTATTAATAAAATTGTTTTTCCTTGATTTCTTAATTGCTCAATTGTTTTTTGAACAAACGCTTCAGAGACACTATCTAGCGATGAAGTAGCTTCGTCCATAATAATAATTTGAGGATTTTTGTATAAGGCTCTAGCAATTCCTAATCGTTGTTTCTGTCCTCCAGACAATGTAGATCCATTCTCACCTAAATAAGTATCAAAACGTTGTGGTAACTGCTCTATGAAATCTAAGATTCCTAATTGAGTGCAGATATCTATTACTTTTTTCATGTCAGGTTTAAATTCGCCAATAGCTATATTCTCTGTTACATTTCCAGCGAATAAATCAAGTTTTTGAGGTACAACACCAATTAATTTTCTTAAGCTACTATTGGAAATATGTTCAATATCATAATTACCAATAAAAATATTACCACTATTTAAAGGGTAAATTTTTTGTAGTAATGCAGTGATTGTTGTTTTTCCTGAACCACTTTCGCCAATTATAGCTGTGACTTCTCCTTTATTTAGATTTAGATTTAGGTTTTTAAAAACATCAGTTCTTGTTCCATAAGTAAAACTAACTCCTTTGAAACTGAGGTTTCCAATTAAATCATTCGTTAATTCAATTTTATTCTGTGTCTCTTCTATTTCTAAATCTATTATTTCAAATAGTCTATCTGCGGCAATTAAAGCATTCTGAACTGATTTGTTGGCGCTGATTAGTTTAGTGATTGGGCCAGTGAAATAACCTACTAATGCATAAAAAGAGAGCAGCTCACCAGGTGTAATACTTTTGTCTATTACAAAATAAGATCCTGACCATAGTAGTATTATAGTAAATATACGACTAGAAAATTCAGAAGAATTAATAGAAAATACAGAGTTCATCCCTGATTTGTATACAGATTTTAGTAAGCTAACAAAATGTTCTTCTGTTTTTAGATTAGAAAAATCTTCTAGCCCAAATTGTTTAATCGTTCTAACAGCTGTTACGGATTCAACCAATTGGCTTTCCAGATCAGCGGCATTTTCCATAATAGCTCTCTCCCTCTTTTTATTCCATTTATTAATCAGCCAATAGATGGATGAATAAACCGGAATGACTAATAACATGATTACGGCTAATTTCCAGTAATAAACAAACATTATAGAAAAGGAAAGGATGAAAATTAAAACATTTACAAAAATTTCTATAGCAATGTCATTAATAAAAGCTCTAATTTTAACTGCATCATTAACTCGTGATATGATTTCTCCAACTCGCATGGTGTCGAAAAATTGCTGAGGTAATTTTAATAAATGTTTGTAATAACCTAAAATTAATTGCACATCAATTTTTTGTCCTGTTCTTATAGTATAAATGCTTTTTGTTGTTCCAATAAATATTTGAACAACAAGAAGAATAATCATTATAATACTCAATAGATTTAACAAGTTTTTATTACCGTCAACCAAAACATAATCGGTTATTTTTTGAATATAAATAGAAGTTGTTAGTCCTATTAATGAGTAAATAACCGCTCCGAATAGCACTTGTGTTAAAACTGTTTTATGAGGTTTTACAAGGTTCCAAAATCGCTTGTTGGTACTTGTTGTTTTATTTCCGGATTCAAAGGTGTCTTCATTAGGTATTAGTAAGATTAAAACATCAGTCCATTCCTCTGCAAAATCATTAATAGACATTTTTTTATATTCACCATAAGCAGGGTCCATAACAACAACAGTGTCTTTTTTTACTTTAGAGATAACCTTATAATGCATCAATTGTCCCTTTACGATGACATGAGCAATTGCGGGTAATGGTATTTTTGATAGACTTTCTTTATCTCCTTTAATACCTTTAGCAGTAAAGCCTAGTTTTTCTGCAGCTTGGACCATTCCAAAGACATTAGTACCTTCTTTATCTGTTCCAGCAATTTGGCGAATGCGAGAAACGGGTAGTTTTAATTTATAGTGACTTGACACTGATGCAAGACATGCAGCACCACAATCAGTAACATCACGTTGTTTGATTTTCATATGATTCTTTTTATGTCTTTTAAATATTTTGTGTAGGATTTAACCAATCGTCCATTTTATCATAGAGAAGTTGCCAAAGTGTACGTTGGGTAACTTTAAACCTCCCTGTCAGAGTCATTCCTTTTTTGAGTTTACCAATAAACCCTGATTTTAATTTCATTTGACGAGTAATTAATTCACATCGAACCCTAAATATTGGCTGATCGTTAACTATTGTTACATCATTAAATATTTCAATGATTTTGCCTTTTGCTAGTCCCCATTGGCTATAGCTATATGCATCTAATTGAAAATTAACGGGAGTGTTCTTTTTTAGATAGCCAATATCTTTGGGGGATACGTAGCATTCAACAATTAATTTATCATCAGGAGATATTTGAGCTAATGTTTGATTTGGATTTATAAAATTACCAGGTTTTATACCTGAATAGTTTTTTATAGTTCCAGAAATTGGAGCGAGAATTAGGTATTTCTTTTTTTCCTTTTTAAGTAACTCAAGTTGTGATTTTATTTCGATGGTGTCCTTAGCGAAATTTACTAGTTGAGATTGCCATTTTGCTAATTGCCCGTTTTTAAAGTTTGTAACTTCAGTTGTTATAGTATTGTGGTTGTGTTGTGCTTTAAGATATTCATTTTTTGCAATAACATTTTTAAGGTATAACGTTTTGGATGTATTTAATTCGTGGTTAAAATATTGTTCCTTTTTGTTTACACCATTTAAATGTTGACGATATTCTAGTAGTTCTTTTATGAAAAGTGGAGTGCTTAAGTCTTTTGTGCTACTTGGGTTCGTTAATTGAATAAGGTCATTAATAAAAGCATTTACTTCTAATATTTTTGTTTGGTTGTATTTAATTTTTTCATTGAGAATATCAGTACTTAAAATTAATAATGTGTCTCCTTTTTCTACGAATTGATTCTCTTGAAATGCAATTGACTCTATTTTGGCAGAAACATTGGTTATGATTGTGTTATTGTCCATAATAGACCTGATCTGCCCACGACTTTGAAAAGTAATGTCAATGTCTATAAAAGGTAATGAAAGTAGTATGATGGGGAAAACTATTAATAGAGTAGTGTAAATTTTATTCCCCGTTTTCATTTGTGCTAAATAAAAAGAAGCTCTATTTTTTATGGTATCAATAGGATGGAGGTTATTCATTTATTATTTGTATTATTAGTGCATATTTATACTACTTTTTATATAAAATATGCAAGTTGTTCAGCAGTATATTGATTAGAAATTTTCTTGTTATTAAAAAATAATGAAGGTGTTTGTATAATGTTTACTTTTTGTAACCATAACATGTGTTCATCAAGTATTTTTAAGGTCTGTTCGGAAGGTATATTAGGGTGTTTTTTTTTGAATGCATCGTAGTTTTTTTCTTTAAACCATTCCATTATAATATTGTTAAACGTAAAACTATCTAGTTGTTTATGTAGTTCGATAAGTGATAATGATACTTTATTGGATAAATTATAAGGATTAAACATTTCACCAGTAAAAACTAAGCTTATAGAAACTTTTGAAGGGTTATTTGTATAGATGTTTTGGATATTAATATATTCAGTTGCACAACTAGGGCAAAATGGATTAAGAATCAATAAAATAGAATGTTCAGCATTTGGATCTCCTAAAATTATAGGTTCGCTTTTAGGAAACTGCGTTAATTCTAAAGTGTTTTGATGTAGAATATTAAATACGGATTTATGGTTGCTCATTCTATAAAATGGATACTTGATATGATGTAACGAGTTGCTGTTTATTAAGGCTTCTTTACTGTATGACCATGCCAATATTGTTATAGCAAGGGTAAAAATGCTTGTGCTTATTTCAGAAATGTTTGGAATTATTAAGTGATGGTAGTTTAAGTGGATCCCTAATAATATAGCTTCCAGCCATAATGTTCCTAAAATCATTAGGCATGAAATACACCATTTTTTTAAAACAAAAGCTTGATGGAAAACTGAAAAAAGAGTATATGGAAGTGTTAAGAATGAGGCTATTGTAAGTATAGAAACTAAACTATTTAATTGGTTGTTTAGCATATGGAAAAGGAGTATGAATATTCCTGTAATGAAATAAACAAACCCAATATCAGAGAAAGAAATCCATCCAAAAAGTTTAGATGCTGATGAGTTTAAAACATCTGTACAACTAAATTTATTACCTATTTCGCAATATTTAGTAAGATTACTTTCTTTATTGATGATTATAAGCGATTGATAGACACAAACGGATAGTCCTAAACACTTTGCTATAAATAAAAGAGAAAGGATTGAGAAGCTATTGTCTAACAAAAGGGGAAGTAGAAGCAGTGGGGTTAGAGCAGCTAAAAGTGCTCGCCTTTTTTTAAAGATTTCAGTATATTTTTGTGACTTAAAATTAGTTTCTTTTAAAGCACTACGATGGTCAAAAAGTATTGTTATACCGTTCCATTTTGTATTGAATAATGTAATATTTTCATTAACTACACCTGAATTATGTGAGTAATATGTAATATGGGTAGCAGATATTTTTGTAACAAAGACTAAACCTTCTCCTATTAAGTTTGTGAAAAAAGTAGGTTTTAAATCTAGTAATTGAGTGCTATTAATTCTAACAGCTTTGCAGTCTATTTTTAGCTTAGAAAGAACTTCTACTACTGAAGATATGTTAGGGTAGTCAGGGTGTTTTAATAATAAATCCTTTATTGTATTATTAGAAATTTTTAAATTTAAATGATGTGCAGCATACTGAATAACAAACACTAAACTATGAATGTTTTTAAGTATAGTTTCTGATTTTGGCATATTATCTTATTAAGGGCTATTTACATTCTACATACCTTTAGTTTTTTAAGAGTATGAATAGTCGTATAAATAGTCATATTGATTAGTGTTTTCCTTAATTATATCAATATTTTTAATGACAGTTTTTGTTTGAATATTACTCCCTTGAACATTTAAATTAAAAGTGCTGTTTTCTATAAGCTCATTTGAAGGTAAGTTTAAATCAAATAATGCCTCTTCTTGTGACTTTTTATAGGATTCATAATTAATTGTTTTACTAATTTCCTCCATAATCAAAGTAGTGATTTTAGCATTGAAAGTAACTGTGTTCCCCTTTCCTTCTATGGTGTATTCCTTTTTTTTATCTAAAACTGATTCTTCGATATTGACTGTAGAAATCATGTTCTTTAATTGATTGATCTGCGCAATTTTCGATTCGTTTTTTTGCATTTCAATTAATTTTTTTCCCTCTTCATTAATAGTATATAATTTATTAGTATCCTTTCTGTATAATAAATTTAATTTAGGGGTTTTTGTGTAGATATAAAGGTCAGTTATATACTCTTCAGAAACTAGTTTTTTTTCTTGGATTTCACTTTCTTTAGTTACTCGTATTAGTATCTTAGAATTCATTTAGTTGTTTTTATAAAAATTAAAAGGATATGTTGTAATCAATTTATAGATGTTTTATACTCTTAAAAAATATATTCAAGAATATAAAATATGTTTTGTTTAACTTTTTAGGCTCTTAATAGCAGTGTAAATAGCAATGCCTACTCCAACACCTAAAACCAGAAATGTTGAAATTAGGATTGTAGATTGTGAAATGTTATTAAATATAGGAGCGCCCTTTTTTATTTTAAGATATGCAAATATTGCACTCCAGACTAGAAGTAAAAAAGCTATTGCTAATAGTATTCCTATAATAATTGCTTGCTTAGAGTTTGTGATTTGAAAATTACTTATTTTCATAGTGTTATAGTGTTAATAAGGACTACCGCTTCTTTACGTGAAATTACTTTCAAGATTTAAAGTGGTAGCCCTAAAATTAATTTTATGCTTTTTGTTTAAATACTAAAAAAACATAAATTATAGTTTAATCGTTAGTGGCTGCATATAAAGCTACACCAACTCCTAGGCCAGCAACGAAAGCTGCTCCAGCGGCTAAACCAACAATGCAAAGTCCTCCGCATATAAATCCACCATTGATATCTTTCATTTCTACCATTGATAATTCCTGGTAACCAAATTGTTCTAAATTGTTCATTTTTATTGTTTTTAAATATTAATATTTTATAAAATAATTAGTCTATTAATGCTGCAATTCCATATCCTACAGCAGTACCTACCAAACCGGCAGCAGCTACGATACCAAATACACAAAGGCCTCCACAAACGAAACCACCATTAATTTCTTTCATGTCACTGATAGACAATTCTAGAGAATCGAATTTTTTTAAATTGTTCATTTTAAAAATAAATTATTGTTAAGTTACCTACTCTATTTAAGCTTTTCGGTTTCCGCTTAGTATTACATGTATTGTCTTGGCCAAAACTTAAAAATGTAATTATTAAAAATATCAAGGACTTATTTTTTATTAAATAATTAACACCCTTGTTTATCACTATAGTTCCTATTTAGACATTTATGTTACCCATTAAAATAAAATAAAATAACATTAGTTTATTTAATATTAAATAATCGATGCTAATGTGTATGTATATAGTGCTATATAAAATGGGGCTTTTCCTACTTTTTTTTAAAAAAAATTTATAGGTTGTTTTTTTTAATTAGATTTGTTTTAAACTAATATACGATCACTACAACTTGAAAATTGTTGAACAAATAAAGGAACCCATCCATGAAGAAATGGAACTTTTTGAACAAAAGTTCTCTCAATCAATGATTTCAAGGGTTGCCTTGTTGAATAAAATCACCCACTACATCGTTAATCGAAAAGGAAAGCAAATGCGACCAATGTTTGTTTTTTTGGTAGCAAAAATGGTTTCAGAAGGAACAGTAAATGAACGTACTTATCGTGGAGCTTCTGTGATAGAACTAATCCATACTGCGACTTTGGTACATGATGATGTTGTAGATGATTCTGATAGAAGGCGTGGTTTTTTCTCTATAAATGCATTATGGAAAAACAAAATAGCTGTTTTAGTAGGCGATTATTTGTTGTCTAAAGGATTGCTACTATCGATAGATAATGGTGATTTTGATTTATTGAAAATCATTTCTGTAGCCGTTAGAGAAATGAGTGAGGGAGAATTACTCCAAATTGAAAAAGCTAGAAAACTCGATATTACAGAAGAAGTATATTATGAAATCATTCGTCAAAAAACAGCAACACTAATTGCTGCCTGCTGTAGTTTAGGGGCTTGCGCAGTTAATGGAACGGAAGTTGAGGTTGAGAAAATGCGTAAGTTTGGAGAATTAATTGGTATGGCATTTCAAATTAAAGATGATTTGTTTGATTATGGTACAGCTAAAATCGGGAAGCCAACAGGGATTGATATTAAAGAACAAAAAATGACACTTCCTTTAATTTATGCGCTAAATAATTCCACTTCAAAAGAAAAAGCATGGATTATAAACTCCATTAAAAAACACAATAAAAACTCAAAGCGAGTAAAGGAAGTTATTGCTTTTGTAAAAGACAAAGGAGGGCTTGAATATGCAGTAAACAAGATGATTGCATATCAAAGAGAAGCTTTAGAATTGTTAAATGAATATCCGGAATCCGCATATAAATCTTCTCTTACTGCAATGGTAAATTACGTTATTGAGCGTAAAAAATAATTTTTTCACTTCTTCAGGCAACTATTTGCATCATTATTGCGTCTATATAAATAGAAAGACAAAATGAAATTGTTGAAAGTAATCACACTACATAAATCGGAAAAGAAACTTATAGAAAATGCTATTGCAAATTCTAGAAAGGCTCAGAAAGAATTGTATGAATTGCATGCACCAAAAATGTTGAGTGTTTGCAGGTATTATATTAAGGATTTACAAGAGGCGGAAGACATTATGTTAGGTGCTTTTTTTAAGGCTTTTCAAAAATTGAAATCATTTAATAATGAAGGGAATTTTGAAGGATGGTTACGTAGAGTTATGGTTAACGAATGTATGTCCTTTCATAGAAAAAAGAAATTCCGTTTTGTTACGGATGAGATTGAAGATATTTCACAATGTTCGGAAAATAGCATTGCTGAAACTTATGATGTTGCAGAATTACAATTATTGATTGATGATTTACCAAAAGGATATAAAATGGTATTTGTATTGTATGCAATAGAAGGATATAAGCATCAGGAAATTGCAGAGATGTTACAGATTTCGGAAAGCACTTCTAAATCGCAATTATTTAAAGCTAGGAAGATGCTGCAGCATAAATTAGAATATAGAAAAGGGAGAGAAAATGGGACAAGATAATATAGATAGCCATATTAAACAAAAGTTAGAACAGAGAACAATACAATCAAGTTCGGAAGCTTGGGATAAATTGTCTAACATGTTGGATGAAGAAACGCATCAAGGAAGTAAAAATGGATATTTTAAATATGCTATAGCCGCTTCAGTGTTATTACTACTAGGATTCTTTTTTACATCAGAATTTAATGGAGATGATAGTGTAATTATTAAAGATGAGATTGTAGAAGTTGACAATAATGTTAAGATAATTGGCGATGAAGGTGTGGGAGAGCCTATTGTTAATCCGTTTGAAAAAGAAGAGATTGTTGAGGAGTACAAGAAGGAAAAAATTGAAGTTGTTGTAAAAAACGAAACTAATTATACCAACGCAGAATCACTTGATAAAAATCAAATTGTTAATCAGAAAAAGGAGATTAATACTATAAGAGAAAAAGTTAATCAGTATTTGGCCCAACTAGAAAAAAGTAAGCAAGAAAAATCAAGTCAAGAAAAATTAGGATATGATATAGATGCCGAAATTAATGCATTACTAGCGGAGGCGTCTAGTTATTTACCAGATAAAACAGTAAAGAATGATGTTCCATCCTTTAAATTAGATAAAGAAACTGACATGCTATTGGCTGATGCTTTTCAGGAACTAAATTTCAATCCTGATGAAGATGCCGTAAGTGAAACCTTAAAAAATAAATTATTCAAACAATTAGAAAAAGGATATTTGAAGTCAAGAGTATTACTAGCTGAAAGAAGTCAGCTTGCACGTCCGAAAGAATACACATCAATATATTAATCAGAAAAAAAACAATTATGTTATTAATTACACGAAAAGTCATCATAATGATGTCATTATTTCTTGTGACAACAATTCATGCGCAAGAGAAACCTGCAAAAGATTCAATTAGCTCAATATTACAACAAAAAATTGAGCTTGCGGTTAAGGCTGAAAAAGAGCTAATGAAGGAAGAAATTATTAAAGTTAATAACCGAGTAAAAAATAATGAAATTACTGAAGAAGAAGCTAGACTAGCAAAGAAAGAAATTGCCAATAAGTATGCGAAAAGAATTAAAGAGAAAACGAATAAAATTGCTGCTGATAGCAAAGTAGCTAAAACTAATACTATTAGTTTAAGTTTTGATAATAAGCGTTTGATTAAAATCACTCAAAAAGGTGATTCTATGAAAAAACAACCTCGTAAAAAAGATTTCAGAACCTATTCAGGTATTGTGTTAGCAGCAGGTTTTAATAATACTATTCAAGAGGGGGAATCATTAGAGGATTCTAATTATAAAGTCGCAGGTTCTCGTTTTTTTGAATTAGGGTTTGCTTGGAAAACAAGAGTGTTTAAAGAATCCAATTGGTTGCGTTTTGGGTATGGAGTGTCATTGCAATATAATAGTTTAAAGCCAAAAGATAATCAATACTTTGTACGGAATAATAATATTACTTCATTACAAGTACACCCGTATAATTTAAGGAAGTCAAAAATAAGAACTACTAATTTAGTGGTGCCAATAGGTTTGGAGTTAGGTTCTTCTGAGAAAATTGATAAAGGAGGTTATTCTATATTTTCACCTTTTCAAAAAATTAAATTTACTATTGGGGGGTATGTAGGGATAAGAATGGGAACTATTCAAAAATTAAAATATAGCGTTAATGGTGATAGAGAAAAAGATAAAACTAGAAATCATTATAATATGAATGATTTTGTATATGGAGTAACAGCTGGAATTGCAAGAAGTGGAGTGGGGCTTTATATGAAGTATGATTTAAATCCGTTATTTTCTTCTCCTAATGAAAAACAAAATAATATTTCATTAGGATTGAAGTATGAGTTGTTTTAATTAATTTGAAAAATAAGAATTTGTGTTAGTAGAGAAACTACTCTTAAATATTTTAAGGGTAGTTTTTTGTCTTTATATTTACAACCTATATGATTTCTCAAACTACCATAAATAATGTATTTGAAACTGCTCGATTAGAGGAGGTAATTGGCGATTTTGTACAACTCAAAAAAGCAGGTAGTAATTTTAAAGGCTTAAGTCCATTTACCGACGAGCGTTCACCAAGCTTTATGGTGTCGCCAGTAAAGCAAATTTGGAAAGATTTTTCTTCTGGAAAAGGTGGGAATGTAGTTGCTTTTGTAATGGAACATGAGCACTTTACCTATCCTGAAGCTATAAAGTATCTTGCAAAAAGATATAATATTGAAATAGAAGAAACTGAGCAAACTAATGAACAGAAAGAAGTAGCTAGTGAGCGTGAAAGCATGTACCTGGTTTCGGAATATGCTCAAAAATACTTTGCTGAGATATTGCATAATGATGAGTTAGGAAAGGCAATAGGGTTAAGTTATTTTAAAGAGCGTGGGTTTACAAATGAAACCATTGAAAAATTCAAACTCGGATATTCATTAGATCAATGGGAAGCTTTTACCAATGCTGCATTAAAGAGTGGGTATAAGTTAGAATTCTTAGAGAAAACCGGACTTACAATAGTTAAGGAAAATAAACAGTTTGACAGATTCAAAGGAAGAGTCTTGTTTCCAATTCATTCTATGAGTGGAAGAGTGTTAGGTTTTGGAGGAAGAATTTTAACAAGTAATAAAAAAGCAGCAAAATACCTGAACTCTCCTGAGAGTGAAATTTACCATAAGAGTAAAGTGCTTTATGGTATTTATCAAGCAAAACAAGCTATAGCTAAGGAAGATAACTGTTATTTGGTAGAGGGGTACACGGATGTAATACAGTTTCATCAAACAGGAATTCATAACGTTGTAGCGTCTTCAGGAACTGCCTTAACAAGTGATCAGATTAGGCTTGTAAACAGGCTTACTAAAAATATTACAATTCTTTTTGATGGAGATGCTGCTGGGATGCGTGCATCATTAAGAGGGGTGGATTTAATTTTAGAGCAAGGAATGAATGTGCGTATTTGTACGTTCCCTGAAGGAGAAGATCCAGATTCTTTTGCAAAGAAAACTCCGTATGAAGAATTGGTGTTGTATTTGGAAGACAATTCAAAAGATTTTATAGCGTTTAAAGCAGGTGTTTTAAATGAAGAAGCGAAGAACGACCCAGTTAAAAAGGCTGATACTATACGAGATATTATTACGAGTATTTCAAAAATTCCTGATAACATAAAACGAGAATTATACATTAAGGAGTGTGCTCGTATTATGGATATATCCGAGCAAGTGTTGTTTTCTACTTTAGCTCAATTGACTAATGCTGGGGGTAAGGAATCAAAAAAAGATCAAAACAAAAACAAGCAAAATTTTAACATTGTTCATAAAGCAGAGCAACAAGTTCAAAAAGTAGATCAACAATATTTATTAGAGCGCAAAATAATTCAAATGTTGTTATTGTATGCAACGATAGAAACTGAGTTTGAAGAGTATTATTTAAAAGAAAATGAAAAAGGAGAGTTAGAGCTTGACATGGAAGTTGAGACTAATTCTGTACACCAGAAAATATTCTTGAGCCTTCAGGAAGACGAAGTAGAATTTGCAAATGAATTATTTAAGCAATTGTATTATGCAATAATAGAAAAGCTTCAAAAGGACAATGCTTTACAAATAGAAACCTTTATAAATGTTTTAGATCCAGTTTTGTCAACTGAAATCACATCAATATTGATGGATGATGAACGGTATTCTTTACATGATTGGGAACGACAAAATATATACCCGATTAAAAAATTAGATTTAATTGGACGATTTGTGAATGAAAATATACTTTCATTAAGGCGTTTCTTGGTAAATAATAAAATTGAAGAACTAAAACATACAGTTTCATCAGATGTTTCTAATTCAGATACAATTCAAGATGTCATGGACTATACCGCACTTAAAAAAGTACTGTCAGAAAAATTAAAACGAGTATTGTGAAACAAAAAAAATACTTGAAATCAGCAAATATCTCTTACATCAACTCTTTAGGGATTTCACATACAGGAATCGGGTTCATTTTATGTTTGTTACGTCTGTTGTAGCTAGAGTAAATATTAAAGACCTCTAATTCTCTTCCAGAAAAGTCATCTGAAACTTTATTCGCAGCTTGCATTTTCATAGCCCATTCTAGCTCGTCATAATTCGCTCCTATTTGATCTTCGTCACTTCTTGTATCTCCAAATAGCCCGTCAGAAGGTTTAGCAACCATAATACTGTCAGAAATATTTAATGCAGCTGCAATTTCATATACTTCAGATTTCATTAAATCGGCTATAGGGCTTAAATCTACTCCTCCGTCACCATATTTAGTATAGAACCCAACCCCGAAATCTTCTACTTTGTTTCCTGTTCCGGCAACTAATCTTCCTGTTAGCCCTGCGTAATAGTATAAAGTAGTCATTCGTAAGCGAGCTCTTGTGTTAGCTAAGGCCATATCTACTACTTCTTGTTTTCCTTCTAATAAAACTTCCGTTTTAAATTCTTCAAAAACAGGTGTTAAATCTGCTCTAGTGTCGGTTACTTTATCAAATCTGTTTTTTAAATCAGTAATGTGTTCTTGGGCTCTTGTAACATGACTAGCAGCTTGGTGAATAGGCATTTCAATACATAAAACAGGGAAGCCAGTTTTAGCACATAATGTAGAGGTTACAGCAGAATCTATTCCGCCAGAAATACCAATAACAAAACCATTTACTCTGGATTCTGTTGCGTAATTCTTTAACCAATTTACAATATGGTCTATGACTTTTTCTGTTTGCATAATTACTTTTTTAACGATTGCTATCTAAGAAACAATCTATTGTTTAAATTTGCCTTACTCGAAAATAATTTTATTTCTCAAGAGATTAAAACTTTTTCAGTAGTTTTTTCGTTATTGTATTAAATCACTTCTAAATATGAATTATAAAATAATAATTTCCGCTCTTTTTGCAGTATTAATTTCTTGTGATAAAGCTTACGAAATTCCAGATGAAATAGCTGGAATTAAAATGGATGTTACAATAAAACGTTTTGACCAGGATTTTTATAACATTAAAGGAGAATCATTTGAAAGCTTAAAAAAAGAGTACCCATATTTTGTACCTCGTAATATTGCTAATGTTGATAGTTTGTGGGGTGTTAAAAGACAGGATACTATAGAAATTGAATTGTTAGAAGAGTCATCAAAAATATTCCCTGAAATTAAAGAAGAAGAAGCTGAATTAGAACTGCTTTTTAAACATATAAAACATTATTATCCAGAGTTCGAGAATCCGGAAGTTGTTGCATTGACAACTAAGGTTAGGTATAGAAGTAGAGTGTTATTGCAAAATAATATTTTATTAATAGGGTTAGATTGTTATTTAGGATCTAGTCATAAATTTTATCAAGATATTCCGGTATATATTTCAGCTAACCTAAAGAAGGAGCAATTAGTTTCTGATGTAGCTGAAATTTATGCAAATAAATATATAGTTGAAGGAAGGCAACGAAGATTTATTGATCAAATAGTGAATTTTGGTAAGAAACTATATTTAAAAGATTTATTCATGCCTTTTAAGTCGGAAGCCTCTAGGATTGGATATTCAGAAGAAGAATTAGTTTGGGCAAAGGTAAATGAGTCAGATATATGGAGCTATTTTGTAGATAGAGATTTACTGTTTAGTACTGACACATCTTTATCTACTAGGTTTATTGCACAAGCTCCTTTTTCGAAGTTTTATTTAGAATTGGATAATGAGTCTCCAGGAATGTTAGGAAGGTATTTAGGATGGCAAATAGTTAGAGCGTATATGCAAAAGAATGATGTATCTTTGCGTGAGCTTGCTACAATAGGTGGGAAGGAGTTATTTGATAAAGCAAAATATAAACCGGAAAAATAATGGCAAATTTAACGTCTGAAATAAAGTTATCTATAGAACTTGATGAAAATAGAGTTCCTGAAAAATTAAGTTTTACAGCACCTGATGGAGGGGTGGAAAATCAAGATTCTAAAGCTGTGATGCTTTCTGTTTGGGACGCAAATAAGCAAGAATCGTTGCGTATTGATTTATGGACTAAAGACATGCCTGTAGATCAAATGAAAGTGTTTTTTCACCAAACATTAGTTAGTATGTCTGACTCGTATATGCGTGCTACTCAAGATGAGAAAATGGCTCTTACAATGAAAGATTTCTCTGATTACTTTGCAGAAAAATTAGAGCTTAAAAAGTAAATTTTGTGCTTTTATTTCGACAGTTGGTTTATGAGTCGAAAACTAATATTTGTTTATAATGCCAATTCCGGAAAACTAAATAGTTTATTGGGTAGTGCTCATAAATTATTTTCACCTAAAACGTATTCATGTAATTTGTGTGCATTAACGCATTATTTGTTTCATGAGAATACTCAATGGGAGTTATTTAGAGAATCCACATCGTGATATTTTGAATTCTATCATTTAGGTGAGTTTTTTAAAAGATTCCCATTTGAAATAACGCAAAAATATTTTTTTCTAATTATATTGAAATATGCTGAAGGAAATAAACATGAAGAACTTCTGTCATCGAAAGAATTAAAATCAATAATTAGTGTTACTGATTTAATAACTAAAATAATAACTATTCTGGAGCGATGCAGCTCTTAATATAGGCAATATGACCTTTTTATATATTAACAAACACCTATAAGTCTAAAATATTTTTTGTAAATTTAAAGTAGCCCAGATTCTGACTCTGACTTACTTCATTTGTTATGAAATAAACCAAGCACTCGATTTAAAAGTGTTTTAGGGCTAAATCTCGTATAAATTGGTATGGGCGGTGTTTGTAAAATATATTTATCTTTTTTTTTTAAAAACCTAATAGTTCTCGTTAGCTTTTTAAGTGCGACTCTAATTGCTTGTGCTCAAGAAACAGATATTAAATTCACTCATATATCAGTTAACGAAGGGTTATCTCATTTGGTAGCTAATTTTGTAAATCAAGACGAATCTGGCTTTATTTGGATAGGGACACATGATGGGTTAAATAGATATGACGGTCATAAGTTTAAAACATATTATAATATTCCAGATAACTCTAATAGTTTAAGTGATAATATAGTTAATTGTTTTTTACAAGAAGATAAAGATGTTATATGGATTGGTACCGATGAAGGGATCAATAAGTTTAATCCGTTAATTAATAGTGTTGAACGGTTTGTTTATAAAAAAAACGATAGTACATCACTGTCAAATAATTTAGTAAATAGTATTGTTAAAGATGATAATGGGGTTTTGTGGGTAGGGACAGATGATGGTTTAAATAAGTTTAGCCCTAAAACAGGGCTTTTTCAACGATTTTTCACAGATGATTCTAAAGCTTTTAGTAGTGAGAAAAATAGAATCCAGAAATTATATATTGATAATCATAATAATTTATGGGTAAAAACGATAAGATCTATTTATAAAATGGATCTGAGGACTCAAAATTTTCAAAAAGTAATTGAGTTGCAGTTTCCTGAAAAAATAGTTGGTGCACATTATAATTTTGGAATGCTTCAATTAGATTCTGGAGAGCTGCTCATTGGTTCTAGTTCAGGATTGTATATTTACGATTATTCTACTCAAAAAAGTATTATTTATGCACATGATTCAAATAATTCAATGAGCATATCAGATAATATAGTTACATCAATATTTCAGGATAACCAAGGAACTGTTTGGGTGGGTACTGTTGACGGGCTAAATAAATTTGATAAAAAATCAGGTTATTTTTATCATTATAAACAAAATGTTGCTGATTCTAAAAGCCTGTCTAATAACACGATAACATCAATTTTTCAAGATAAATCAGGGGCGATTTGGGTAGGTACTTATGGTTCTGGTGTTAATCGGTTTAATCCGTTTTCAAAAAACTTTCATTATTTTAAAACACCAGACTGGAATATTAAAAATCCTAATGATAAAAGTGTTTGGGCAGTTGTAGAGGATAGAAACAAAAATATTTGGTGGGGGACTAATCACGGATTATACGTGGTGAATGAATCAACAGGGGAAATAAAGTATTTTGGTGTAGATACTATTGAAAATAAAGGTGTAATTCAAGAATTTGTCGGTGCGTTATATGAAGATACTGGCGGGAATTTATGGATTGGTACTGATAGGGGTATTTGTGTCCTTGATGTACAAACAGTTGCAGGTATTTTTAATCCTAATATTTATCCAGAATTTATACATATATATTCAAAGGAGCGAGTTCTCACTTTTCTTGAGAATGTAGAAGAAAATAAAATGTGGGTAGGGGTTTTTGATAAAGGGTTACTTGAGTTTAATATGACTGCAATTGAAAATGAAAACCTAAGAGATCCAAAATATATATTTCAAAATAACCATAAATTTGAAATAACTAAAATTACAGTTACACAAATATTTAAAAAGGACTCAATATTATGGTTAGGTTCAAAGCAAGGAATGTTTAAATATGATTTTAAAAATGAGAAAATTAAGCAGTATAATTATAGAGAAGGAGACAAGAAATCAATATCAAATAATAAGGTGTATGGTATTAAAGAAGGAAAAGGAAACACCTTGTGGTTATCTACCTATGGAGGTGGAGTAAATAAATTTAATATAAAAACAGAAGAAGTACAATATTATACTACTAAAGATGGGTTGTTAAATAATGGAGTTTATAATTTGTTAATTGATAGAGAGAATAATATATGGGTAAGTACTAATAATGGACTTTCTAAATTTAACCCTAAAACAGAAACGTTTAAAAACTATAACGAGAATGACGGGGTTCAAGGTAATGAATTTAATCAAGGTGCATTTCATATGAGTGAATCTGGGAGAATGTATTTTGGGGGGAATGATGGGTTTAATGCTTTTTATCCTAATAAAATTGATGTTAATCAAGTTGTTCCTGAAGTCGTATTTACAGATTTATCAATTTTTAATACAGTAATACAGCCTAAAAAGACATTTTCCGAATTAGGGATTTCAGAAGGTTCAGGTGTTGTTTTAGAGGAGAGTATTAATATGATAGAAAAAATTAATTTATCATATGCTCATAGTGTTTTTTCAATAGAATTTGCTGCGACTCACTATTTAAACCCTAAAAGGAATGATTTTAAGTATAAACTTGAAGGGTTTGATGAGAATTGGGTTTCAACAAACTCTAATAATCGTAAAGTAACATATACAAATCTAGATCCTGGAGATTACACTTTTAAAGTAAAGTCTGCTAATAAAGATGGTGTTTGGAATACGGTTCCTAAAGAGTTGAGAATTGTAATAACACCACCTTTCTGGAAAACAAATTTGTTTTATTTATTTAGTGTTTTACTGTTTTTAACAATTTTATATATAGTATTTAAAATTAGGATTGGTCAAGTTAAATTACAACATTTTCAAAGCCAAGATGAATTGAAAACAACAATGCTAAAAGAAATACATCATAGAGTTAAAAATAATTTACAGATAGTAAGTAGTTTAATTAGGATGCAATCTTCAACAATGAATGATTTAAAAGCGGTAGAGGTTTTTAAAAAAGTACAGAGTAGGGTGTTATCAATGGCTAAATTACATGAAGAGATGTACAAAACAGATAATTTACATCAAATTGACGCTAAAATTCATATAAAAAAATTAGTAACAGATTTGGTTCTAGCTTATAAAGTGGATAATGAGATTAATTTAGAGTTTGATCTTGAGTCTGTTGAATTTAATATGGACACATTAATTCCTTTAGGTTTAATAATAAATGAAATTATTGTGAACTCTTTAAAATATGCATTTGTAGGCAGGGATAAAGGAACTATTACTGTTAGGTTAAAAAAAACAGGGTCAAAAAAAGAGTATGAATTGTTTATTGGTGATAATGGTAAAGGTATTAGGTCAAATGAAGATTCGAGTAGTATGGGGGCTAAATTAATTAGGTCTTTAGTGAGGCAGTTAAACGGGTCAATAGAGTTGCTAAAAGCTCAAGGGGCTGTTTATAAAATTATATTTAAAAGTTTGAAATAAAATTTATGTAAAAAAATTAAAGAAAATATTATTTCTCCATTGAATTATTAATTTCTTCTATGTAATTTAATAACTCGTCTTTTCCGGAATAATTACTAGAAGAAGTTGTAAAGTGTTGTGGGCACTCTTCCCAAGTTTCAAGAAGTATTTCTTGATATCGTGCTATATTTCTTTTTAAAGCTTCAGGCTTTAATTTATCAGTTTTAGTGAAAATAATATTAAAAGGTACTTGGTTTCTTCCAAGCCAATCCATGAATTCTAAATCTACTTTTTGAGGTTCATGCCTACTATCAACTAAAACGAAAGCACAAACCATTTGTTCTCTCTTTTCGAAATAATCAGTAATGAATTTTTGAAATGTCTTTTTAGATTTTTTTGAAACTCTGGCATATCCGTATCCAGGTAAGTCAACAAGGAACCACTCCTTGTTAATCATGAAATGATTAATTAATTGAGTTTTACCAGGCCTTCCAGAAGTTTTTGCTAAATTCTTTTTATTGGTTATCATGTTGATTAATGAGGATTTACCAACATTTGAACGGCCAATAAAGGCATATTCTGGCAAGCGGTCCTTAGGGCATTTAGCGACTAATGAGTTGCTTATTATAAATTCTGCAGATTTAATTTTCATGTTTTAAGAAATAGTTGACCATCTAAAAGTTGGACTATTGTAATTTTCTTTTTGTTAGCCATTCATCTAACAATGTGTTAAATTCCTTGGGATGCTCCATCATTGCAGCATGACCACATTTGTCTATCCAATACAGGTCAGAATCAGGTAATAGTTCATTAAATTCATCAGCCACATTTGGAGGGGTAACATTGTCGTTTTTACCCCAAATAATACAGGTAGGTTGTGTCATATTAGGTAAGTCTTTTGACATGTTATGACGAATAGCGCTTTTTGCAATAGCAAGTGTACGTATTAATTTGTGTCTGTTGTTTACGGTATCGTAAACTTCATCAACAATTTCTTGAGTAGCTATTTTAGGGTCATAAAAAACATCTTCAGCTTTTTTCTTAATGAATTCATAATCTCCTCTTTTAGGGTATCCACTTCCCATAGCGCTTTCATAAAGCCCCGAGCTTCCGGTTATCACAAGTCCTTTTACGTATTCAGGGTACATTTTTGAAAACAATAATGCAATGTGTCCTCCTAAGGAGTTCCCAAGTAGTATAACATTAGTTAGCCCTTGAGAATCTAAAAAACCTTTTACATAATTAGCAAAACTCTTTACGTTTGTCTTAATTAAGGACATAGTGTAGATAGGTAATTCAGGTATGATAACTTTATAACCTTTTTCAGGAAAGTGATTCGTTACTCCCTCAAAGTTACTTAGTCCCCCCATTAGTCCGTGTAAAACAACTATTGGAGTGCCTTTTCCGGCTTCAATAAAATTATATTCTTTTTCTTTTTTCAGTTTAAACTTCATACTGGGTCGTTTTCTACAACGCTATAAATAAGTTATAGAACTTATTTTAACAATCAGCAAATTTACACTTTTTTTTTCACTTTTTACTAGCGGTTTTTAGAGTTAAAATTATGAATAAATGCTTTTATGATAAGGTTTTTAACAAGCTCATAATCCAATGATTACACTTGTTTGAAGGGGAGGTGGTAAAACTTATTAACAAAGTGGATGTATGTGGTAAAATGTGGGAGATTTCTTCATATCTTTGAAAAGTAATAGGATCAAACAATTTCATGATTAATTTGATAGGGACATATGAGTGTAAAATCGATGCAAAGGGACGTGTAATGCTCCCTAGTGCGTTGAAAAAGCAGTTGTTACCTATTTTAGAGAAGGGCTTTGTTTTGAAAAGGTCAGTTTTCCAACCATGTTTGGAGTTGTATCCAATGGATGAATGGGATGGAGTGATGCAGAAGGTGAGCAAGCTAAATAGGTTTGATAGGAAGAATAATGATTTTGTAAGACGATTAACTGCAGGAGTGAAAATGATTGAATTGGACGCGTCGGGAAGATTACTAGTTGCGAAAGATTTAATTGGGTATTCAGGATTGGAGAAAGAAATTGTGATTTCATCAGCGGTGAATATTCTAGAGATTTGGGATAAAGATAAATATGAATCAGCTATAAATGACGCTGCTGTAGATTTTGCAGATTTAGCAGAAGAAGTTATGGGGAGTAAAAATGATGATTTCAATGGAATATCATAATCCGGTATTATTAAAAGAAAGTATTGATGGGTTAAATATTAACCCTGATGGAGTATATGTGGATGTGACTTTTGGTGGCGGAGGTCATTCCAGGGAAATATTGTCGCGTTTGAGTGATAAAGGGAGGTTGTTTGCTTTTGACCAGGATGAAGATGCAATAAATAATTCAATTAATGATGAGCGTTTCACATTGATTCATGAAAATTTTAGGCATGTAAAACGATTTTTGCGTTTTCATGGAGTGAGAAAGGTAGATGGGATACTAGGTGATTTTGGAGTTTCTTCGCATCAATTTGATGAGGCAGGTAGGGGGTTTTCTATTCGATTTGATGCTGAGTTAGATATGCGAATGAGTAAAAAAATGAAAACTTCTGCTCATGATGTGGTGAATAATTATTCGGAAGAAGAGCTTAGAAGAATGTTTTCTGTTTATGGTGAATTGACAAACGCAAAGGCGATAGCGGCTAAAATTGTTGATTCAAGAGATGAAAAAATTAATACCATTGAAGATTTAAAACTAATTGTAGCAAAGTTTTTACCAAAGCATGCAGAACATAAAGTGTTGGCTAAAATATTTCAGGCTATCCGGATAGAGGTGAATGAGGAACTGGTGGTGATAGAAGAGTTACTAATGCAATCTCCGGAAATATTAGAAATAGGTGGAAGATTAAGTTTGATTTCATACCATTCGTTAGAAGATAGATTGGTGAAACGATTTATTAGAAGTGGGTTGTTTGAAGGTGAACCAGAAAAAGATTTTTACGGAAACATATCTGTTCCTTTTAAAAAGAAAGGAAAGATGATTGTGCCTACTCCGGAAGAAATTAAAGTGAATAATAGAGCAAGAAGCGCAAAGCTTAGAATAGCAGAACGAATTGAAAAATAAACTATTAAATATATTAAAAGGGCGTTTTTTAGTAGATGACGATGCAATTAAAAATTGGAGATTTATCGGGTTCTCTGTAGTGCTTTTGTTGGTTATGATAGCAAGCTCCCATCATGCTGAAAAAAAAGTTTATGCGATTGGTGATTTAGATAAAAAAGTAAAAGAGTTGAGGTCAGAATATGTTGATTTAAGGTCTCAGTTAATGAAATTGAAAATGGAGTCTAAAGTCGCAATAAAAATGAATGAAAGAGGATTGAAGCCCTCTAATGTTCCTCCGAAAAAAATTAGGGTAATTACGAAATAGTTGTATTTGTGTCAATGACAAGTAAAAACATATTAAACAGGTTGTATGTAGTGGTGATACTTTTTTTAGTATTTGCACTATTGATTGTGTACAAATTATTTAATGTGCAATATGTTCAAGGAGATAAGTATAGAGCTTTAGCTGAATCTCGTACAATTAAAGAGGTTGTAGTTAAGGCAAATAGGGGTAGTATTTATGCAGATGATGGGAGTTTATTGGCTACGTCGGTTCCCAAATATGATATCAGGTTTGATGCAGTTACAGTTTCTAAAAAGATTTTTTCAGAACATATAAAAGTTCTTTGTGATTCATTATCTAAGATGCTGGGAAAAACTTCAGGATATTATAAATCAAAATTAAAGAAAGCAAGAAGGACGAAAAATAGGTACACTTTAATTACAAGAAACTTAGGGTATTCGGATTATATAAAGATTAAGAGTTTTCCTATTTTTAATTTAGGAGCTTATAAAGGAGGTCTTATAGTTGAGCAACACACAATCAGGGAACATCCAATAGCTGGAATAGCAAGAAGAACAATTGGATGGAAAGGTTCTGGTGCTGGAATCGAAGGAGCTTTTGGAAAAGATTTTTTAGAAGGAGAAGATGGAAGGCGTTTAAAGCAAAAAATAGCTAAAGGGCAGTACAAGCCAATTAACGATGAAAATGAAATTGAGCCTAAAAATGGTTTGGATGTAATTTCAACTATAAATGTAAATATTCAAGACATTGCTCATCATGCGTTATTGGAGCAGTTAGAAAAGTTCGAAGCAGAACACGGAACAGTAGTAGTTATGGAAACTAAGTCTGGAGAAGTGAAAGCTATTTCTAATTTAAAAAGAAATTCAAAAGGAAAGTATTCAGAGCAATTAAATCATGCAGTAGGAGAATCTCATGAGCCAGGTTCAACTTTTAAGCTAATGGTAATGGTTGCTGCTTTGGAGGGTAAAGCAATAGATTCAAGTACTGTTGTTGATACAGAAAAAGGAGTGTTGACTTTTTACGGAAAACATGTTAGAGATTCAAGAATAGGTGGTTATGGGGAAATATCAGCAGCTAGAGCTTTTGAGGTTTCTTCAAATACTGGTTTTGTGAAAATTGTGCATAAAGGTTTTAAAAATAATCCAGAGCGATTTGTAAACAGATTGTATAATATGGGGTTAAATAATAAGCTTGATTTGGATTTTAAAGGAGAGGGAAAACCTTTTATTCCGCACCCAAATGATAAAATGTGGAGTGGTATTTCATTGCCATGGATGGCTTATGGCTATGGAGTGTCATTAACACCATTACAAACATTAACGTTTTATAATGCTATTGCAAATAACGGTGAAATGGTAAAGCCGAGGTTTGTAAAAGAAATTAGAGATTTTAAAAGCAGTAAGCCTATTAGGATATTTGAGAAAGAAGTATTGAATCCTAAAATATGTTCTGATGCTACTATTGGAAAGGTCAAGGAAATGATGAAAAATGTTGTTGTTAGAGGAACTGCGAAAAACATCTATTCAAAGGAATTTTCTATGGCGGGTAAAACAGGGACATGTAGGACCAATTATGGGGATAAAAACAAGCCAAAGCAATATATAGCATCTTTTTCAGGGTATTTTCCTGCGGATAACCCAAAGTACTCTTGCATTGTGGTTATTCATAAACCAAAAACATCAATTGGATATTATGGTAATGTTGTTGCAGCGCCTGTATTTAAAAAAATAGCGAAAAAAATATATACTGATACGCCTTTAGTGGATGAGGTTGATGTAGATTTAGTTGAAAATGAATTATTGAATGAGCAATATGAGTCATTTTTCAAGAAAAGTCAAAAAGAATATAAAAGAATCCCAAATGTAGTGGGGATGAATGGTATGGATGCTATTTCATTTTTAGAGAATTTAGGATTGAAAGTATTTGTAAAAGGAAACGGGAAAGTGAAAAAACAATCACTTAATGTTGGAGAAAAAATTATCAGTAATAAAGAAATTGTTTTAGAACTATCATGAAAAATTTGAAAGACATATTGTATAAAGTTGCTTTGGATGCTGTAATAGGTAGTTCTGATGTTGCTATATCAAAAATCGAATTCGATTCTAGAAAAGTGCAAGAAAACGATGTGTTTGTTGCTTTGAAAGGAACGTTGGTAGATGGTCATGATTATATTGAAAAAGCAATAAGTCTTGGGGCTAAAGTAATTGTATGTGAGGTATTACCAAGTAAAAAACACAATGAACTTACATATGTGCAAGTACAGGATGCAAATACGGCGTTGGCAATAATGGCTTCTAATTATTTCGAAAATCCATCGGCTAATTTACAATTGGTTGGAGTTACTGGAACAAACGGAAAAACAACTATAGCGTCATTATTATATCAACAGTTTACAAACGCTGGATATAAAGTAGGTTTATTGTCTACTGTTAAAATAATGGTTGCTGATAAGGAGTATAAAGCAACACATACTACTCCAGATTCATTAACGATAAATCATTATTTACAGTTGATGAATGATGAAGGAGTCGAGTTCTGTTTTATGGAAGTGAGCTCTCATGGGGTTCATCAAAAAAGAACAGCTGGTTTACAGTTTAGAGGTGGGATATTTACAAATTTATCTCACGATCATTTAGATTATCACGAAACATTTGCTGAGTACAGAGATGTTAAAAAACGATTTTTTGATGAGTTGCCAAAAACTGCGTTTGCATTAACAAATATTGATGACAAAAATGGTGAAATAATGTTGCAGAATACCAAGGCTAAAAAGGTTTCTTATGCTTTGAAAAGTTATGCAGATTATAAGGCTCAGATATTAGAAAATTCATTTTCGGGGTTATTGTTGAAAGTGAATGATAACGAATTGTGGACGAGGTTAATAGGTAGTTTTAACGCGTATAACTTATTGGCAATTTTTGCTACAGGTGAATTGTTAGGACTAGAGATGAATGAAAATTTACGTTTGATAAGTATGTTAGAAAACGTAAGTGGAAGGTTTGAGTATATCGTTTCTAAAGAGGAAAAAATCACTGCTATTGTTGATTATGCGCACACACCTGATGCATTGAAAAATGTATTGGAAACAATTAATAATATCCGAACAGGGAATGAACAATTGTTTACGGTTGTTGGATGTGGTGGAGACAGAGATAAAACTAAGCGTCCTAAAATGGCAAATATTGCGTCGGTTTTAAGTACCACAGCTATTTTCACTAATGATAACCCACGAACAGAAGATCCGAATGTTATTATTGAAGAAATGGAATCTGGTGTAACGCCAGAAAATTATAAAAAAACAATAGCAATTAGTGATAGAAAGCAGGCGATAAAAACAGCTTGTCAAATGGCAAATGCTAATGATATTATTTTAATCGCTGGTAAAGGTCATGAAACATATCAGGAAGTGAATGGTGTAAGAGGAGACTTTGATGATTTGAAAACAGTTAAGGAATTACTAATAAAACTAAACAAATAAAAATATGCTGTATTACTTATTTGAATATTTAGAAAAACAATATCAATTAACTGGGGCTACTGTTTTTCAGTTCATCTCATTCAGAGCAGCTTTAGCTGTAATTGTTTCCTTATTAATTTCAATGATTTTTGGTAAGCATATTATCAATTATTTAAGAAAACAGCAAATAGGAGAAACAGTTAGAGATTTAGGTTTAGAGGGGCAAAAAGAAAAGCAAGGTACTCCAACAATGGGAGGAATCATAATCATAATTGCAACGTTAATTCCGGTGTTGTTGTTTGCGAAATTAGATAATGTATACGTGTTGTTATTGATAGTAACAACAGTATGGATGGGGGCAATAGGGTTTTTAGACGATTATATTAAGAAGTTTAAGAATGACAAAGATGGATTAAAAGGAAAGTTTAAGGTCTTGGGGCAAGTTGGTTTAGGGATCATTGTGGGAGCAGTATTATATTTTAATGAAAACGTAACAATTAAAGAGCAAATTCCAGCGCAAATCCAGACAGCAATGGTGAGTAATGATAGTTCTATGTTGTTGCTTCATAACCCTGCAGTTAAAGAGTTTTACCCTGAAACTAAATCAACAAAAACAACGATTCCTTTTTTAAAGAATAATGAATTTGATTATGCTGATGTGCTTACATTTTTTAATGAAGATTGGGGTAAATACGCATGGATAATTTTTATTCCAATAGTCATATTTATAATTACAGCAGTGTCAAACGGTGCAAACTTAACTGACGGTATTGATGGCTTGGCAGCAGGAACATCTGTAATATCTGTAATCGTATTAGGATTGTTCACTTGGCTTTCAGGAAATATTATCTTTTCAGATTACTTAAATATAATGTACATCCCACGAATTGGTGAAATGACCATTTTTGTAGGTGCATTTGTAGGTGCGTTAATTGGTTTCTTATGGTATAATACATATCCAGCTCAGGTTTTCATGGGAGATACTGGTAGTTTAACTATTGGAGGTATAATAGCAGTCATAGCAATAGCGGTTCGTAAAGAATTATTGGTTCCTATTTTGTGTGGAATTTTCTTAGTAGAAAATTTATCAGTAGTGCTTCAGGTGAGTTATTTTAAGTATACGAAAAAGAAATACGGTGAAGGAAAGCGAATTTTTCTAATGTCACCATTGCACCATCATTATCAGAAAAAAGGAATGCATGAAAGTAAAATTGTAAATCGTTTTTGGATTGTTGCAATTATGTTGGCGGTATTAACAATGGTAACCTTGAAATTAAGATAAATGAAAAGGTTAGTTGTTTTAGGTGGTGGAGAAAGCGGAGTAGGATCCGCGATACTTGGAAAGCAAAAAGGCTATGAGGTTTTTGTTTCTGATAAAGGAGAAATAAAGGAAACCTATAAAAAGGTATTGCTTGAAAACAAAATCGATTGGGAGGAAAAACAACATACTGAAGAGAAAATATTAAATGCTGATGTTGTGATGAAAAGTCCAGGGATTCCGGATAAAGTAGCATTAGTTCAGAAATTAATAGAAAAGGAAGTACCAGTTATATCAGAAATTGAATTTGCAGCTCAGTTTACAAATGCAACAATAGTAGGGATAACAGGGAGTAATGGAAAAACAACAACTACGCTGTTGACACATCATTTATTGAAAGATGAAATAAGTGTAGGGATTGCAGGTAATATAGGAGATAGTTTTGCAGAGCAAGTAGCAGAAGGAAACTATGATAATTATGTACTGGAGTTGAGTAGTTTTCAGTTAGATGGAATAGAGAGTTTTAAGCCACATATAGCGGTGATAACTAATATTTCTGAAGATCATTTGGATCGATATGAGTATCAATTTGAAAATTATATCGCCTCAAAATTTAGAATAACGAAAAATCAAACTGCGAAGGATTATTTAATATATGACGCAGATGATATTGAGATAGAGAAGTATTTAAATTCTCATGAAGTTAAAGCAACGTTAATACCGTTTTCTTTAACTAAAAAATTAAACCAAGGTGTCTATTTAGACAATGACAATATTAAACTAACAATTAACGAAGAGATAATTACTATGCCTGTAAAAAACTTAGCATTAGAAGGGAAACACAATGTGAAAAATGCAATGGCATCAGCTGCAGTTGCAAATTTATTGAAAATCAGAAAAGCTACGATCAGAGAAAGTTTGTCTAATTTTCAAGGTGTTGAACATCGATTGGAAAATGTATTGAAAATTCAGAATGTACAATATATAAACGATTCTAAGGCTACCAATATTAATGCAGTATTTTATGCATTGGATAGTATGCAGTCTCCTACTGTTTGGATTGCTGGTGGTGTTGATAAAGGAAATGATTATACAGAGTTGTTGTCTTTAGTAAATGAGAAAGTAAAAGCAATTATTTGTTTAGGAAAGGATAATCAAAAAATTAAAAACGTTTTCCAAAATACAGTTGAAACTTTGGTAGAAACAGAGTCAATTAACGAAGCAGTTAGAATGGCTTATAAATTGGCTGAAAAAGGAGACAATGTATTATTGTCGCCAGCTTGTGCTAGTTTTGATTTATTTGAAAACTACGAAGACAGAGGAAGGCAATTTAAGGCAGCGATACGTAATTTATAATGAAAAGAATTCTTAAAAATATTGGTGGAGATAAAACTTTGTGGGCAATCATAGCATTGTTGTCATTGTTTTCATTCTTACCGGTATATAGTGCTAGTAGTAATTTAGTAAACCTTTATGGGTTTAATTCTTTTAAGTTATTATTGAAGCACGGGGTTCATTTAGGTTTAGGTTTTGTGATAATATATGGGGTTCATAAAATACAGTATCATCGTTTTAAAGGTTTGTCGATGATAATACTACCTGTGGTAATTGTATTGTTGGGGATTACTTTAATGCAAGGGACTACAATCGGTGGGGCAAATGCGAGTAGGTGGATAAGAGTTCCTGTTGTGAATTTTTCATTTCAAACATCTACACTAGCTGCGGTAGTTCTGATGGTGTATGTTGCTAGGTATTTAGCGAAAATAAAAGATAAAGTAGTTAGTTTTAAAGAAAGTGCTATAGAGTTATGGCTTCCGGTAGTATTGGTTTTGTTATTAATATTTCCAGCCAATTTTTCTACAGCAGCGTTAATATTCTCTATGGTGTTGGTACTGGTGTTTTTAGGGGGGTATCCGTTAAAGTATATAGGAGTAATAATTGGATCAGGGTTAATTTTTGTATTGTTCTTTTTTATGACTGCAAAGGCATTCCCTGATGCGTTCCCTAATAGAGTAGACACTTGGATGTCACGAATTGAGAATTTTTCTAATGGGGAAGATACAGAAGAGGATTATCAAATTGAAAGAGCAAAAACAGCTATAGCTTCAGGAGGATTATTCGGATTAGGACCAGGGAAAAGTGTTCAAAAAAACTTTTTACCACAATCTTCTTCTGATTTTATTTATGCGATAATAGTTGAAGAATGGGGTTTAGTAGTTGGAGTTGCAATATTGTTTTTCTATTTACTACTACTTTTCAGATTAATTGTAATACTAAATAAATCAGATACTTTTTTTGGAAAGTTGTTAGTTGTTGGAGTTGGTTTGCCAATTATATTCCAGGCATTAATCAACATGGCTGTTGCAGTCGAATTGTTTCCAGTTACAGGGCAAACATTGCCGTTAATTAGTTCTGGGGGAACATCTATTTGGATGACTTGTTTGGCTTTCGGAATCATTTTAAGTGTAAGCGCAAGTCAGAAAAAAGGAAAAGATAAAGGAATTAAAAAAGAAAATCCACTTGATGTATTGCGTCAGGTAGTTTAAATAGTACTAAATAGTAAATGAAAAACTTAAAAATCATAGTGTCAGGAGGAGGAACAGGTGGTCATATTTACCCAGCTATTGCTATTGCGGATGAAATTAAAAGGCGTTATCCTGATACTCAATTTTTATTTGTTGGGGCAAATGATAGAATGGAGATGGAAAAGGTTCCGGCTGCGGGTTATAAAATTAAAGGACTTTGGATTTCGGGTATACAACGTAAATTGTTGTCAAAAAACAATTTATTGTTTCTGTTTAAATTGATAAGTAGTTTATGGAATGCAAAAAAAATAGTGAAACAGTTTCAGCCAGATGTTGTAATAGGGACTGGAGGATTTGCTAGTGGCCCTTTGTTGTATATGGCTAGTTCTAAAAATGTACCAACACTAATTCAAGAGCAAAATTCTTTTCCTGGAATAACTAATAAACTATTATCAAAAAAGGCAAAGAAAATATGTGTTGCCTATGATGGTTTAGGGCGGTTTTTTCCTGAGAATAAAATTGTGAAAACAGGGAACCCAGTACGTCAAGATTTATTGGAGATTTCTTCTAAACGAAAAGAGGCACAACAGTTTTTTAAATTAGATACTACTAAAAAAACAATTTTGGTTTTAGGTGGGAGTTTAGGAGCTAGGAGGATAAATCAGCTTATAGATAAGGAATTACCTTTTTTTGAAGAACAAGGGGTTCAATTAATATGGCAGACAGGTAAATTATATATTGAAGAGTATAAAAAAAACAATGAAAAAGAAAGTGTGCAAACACATGCTTTTTTAAACAGGATGGATTTGGCTTATACAGCGTCAGATATTATTATATCACGTTCAGGAGCGAGTTCAGTTTCTGAGCTATGTGTAGTAGGAAAGCCGGTGATTTTTATACCTAGCCCAAATGTTTCTGAAGATCATCAAACTAAAAACGCACTAGCAATTACAGGTAAGAATGCAGGTGTGTTGATAAAAGAATCGGAGTTAGATACTGATTTTGAAAAAAAGTGTGGGGAGTTGTTGAAAGATGAAGCCTTACAAGGTAAATTATCAAATGAAATAAAAAAGTTGGCATTAGAGAATGCAACTCAAGATATTGTAGATGAAGTTGAAAAATTGATTAAGAACTAGTGAATTTAAATAATATACATAACGTTTATTTTGTAGGTATCGGTGGTATTGGTATGAGTGCTCTTGCGCGCTATTTTTATGAAATAGGGAAGATGGTATCGGGATATGATAAAACACCTACGAAAATAACTTCAAGTTTGGAGAATATGGGGATTGCTATTCATTATGATGACGCAATAGATGTGGTTCCTGATGACTTTAAAAATTCAAAAACTACATTAGTAGTGTATACACCTGCGGTTAAAGAATCACATGGAGAGTTGCAATATTTTAAGTCTAATGATTTTTTGGTTCAAAAACGAGCTGAAGTATTAGGTTTAATAACTAAAAATACGTTTTGTTTTGCAGTAGCTGGGACTCATGGGAAAACAACTACCTCAAGTATTCTTGGGCATTTATTAAAGGTTTGTAATGCTGAAATGACAGCGTTTTTAGGAGGGATAACAGAAAACTATCATTCTAATTTAATAGTCAATGGTTCGGAAATGTCTGTGGTAGAAGCAGATGAATTTGATAGATCATTTTTACAATTGTCACCCGATGTAGCCTGTGTAACATCAATGGATGCAGATCATTTAGATATTTATGGTCAAGCTGATGAGCTGGAGAAGAGTTTTGTTGAATTCTCTGATAAACTTTCAGATAAAAGTAAACTGTTTGTTAAAAGCGGTTTGCCGTTAGAAGGGGTTACTTATGGAGTAGAAGAAGATGCGGATTATAGTGTTCAAGATATTGAAATAATTGACGGAACGTATAACTTTAGTATAAAAACGCCAAGAGAAGTATTAAGTAATATCAAGTTTAATTTGCCGGGTCAGCATAATTTAAATAATGCGTTAGTTGCTTTTGCAATGGCATATGATTATGGTTTTGAGGTATCTAAATTAATAGAAGGTTTGGGGTCTTTTAAAGGGGTAGAGCGTCGATTTACATATCAAATTAAAACAGATGATTTGGTGTATATTGATGATTATGCACATCATCCCACGGAAATTGATGCTGTATATCAGGCGGTAACAGAAATGTATCCTAATGATAAAGTGATGGCGATATTTCAGCCACATTTGTTTAGTAGAACTCAGGATTTTGCAGCAGATTTTGCTATGAGTTTAAGTCAGTTTGATCAAGTGTGTTTGTTGGATATTTATCCGGCTAGGGAATTGCCAATTCCAGGGGTTACTTCAGCTTGGTTGTTAGAACAAATGACAAGTGAAAATAAGAAATTAATAGCTAAAAATGAGATCATTTCGGAAATTAGAAAGTCTGATGCAAAAATTATATTAACAATTGGTGCTGGGGACATCGGAGTAGAAGTTTTACGAATTAAAGAAGAGATTATTTAACTGTTGTAAATGAGTGAATTAAGTAAAAATAAAAGATTTTCTAAAAAACTGATGCTAAATATCAAGTTGATATTTTTATTGGGATTGATTTTGTTTTTATCTGTCTCTACCTCAGTGCGTAATGATTCTAGGTTCCTTGCTTCAAATAAAGTAAAGTTCTTTAATCCTGAGCAACCTCTGATTTCTGAAGAAACGGTTAATAAGTTGTTAATACAAAATAAAGGCAGTGTGAAAAACATAAGGAAAGATGCCTTAGATTTGAATAGTATAGAATCTGTATTAGACACGAATCCATATATTAGAGATGCAAATGTGTATGTTTCTGTAAATGGGGAAGTTGGGGTAGATGTTTTACAGAAAACACCACTTGCAAGAGTGCAAACAAACGAGTCTTTTTACATTGACGAGGAAGGCAAAATGATGCCTACTTCGCCAAATTTTTCTGTACGGGTACCTTTGGTAACTGGTGATGTAGTGAAAAACAACTTGTCAGATGTATTTAAAGTAGTGAAATGTATTAACTCAGATCCTTTCTTTGAAAAAGAAATTATAGGTGTTGTAGTTTCAAAAAACAAATACACTTTACTATTGAGAGAGTTTGATTTTTTAATAGATTTTGGGACATCAGAAAACAAAGAATTAAAGTTTAATAATTTTAAAGCTTTTTATAAAAAAGCAAAAAAGGATAAAACTATAAAAACATATAACAGCGTTAATTTACAAATTGCTTCACAAGTAATTTGCACCAAAAAATAAGCTATGGAGGACAGTAAAATTGCGGTTGGTTTAGACATAGGTACAACAAAGATTGTGGCTATGATTGGTCGCGAAAATGAGTATGGGAAGTTAGAGATTCTTGGTATAGGAAAAACCAAGAGTCTTGGTGTTCATAGAGGTGTAGTAAATAACATTACACAAACAATACAATCTATTCAGCAAGCAGTTCAGGAGGCAGAAATGTCATCAGGATTAAAAATCGAAGATGTTGTTGTTGGTATTGCAGGTCAGCATATTAGAAGTATTCAGCATAGTGATTATATTACAAGAGCTAATTCTGACGAAGTAATTGATGAAAGCGATATTGATGCATTGATTAATCAAGTACATAAACTAATTATGTTGCCTGGGGAAGAAATTTTGCATGTATTACCACAAGAATATAAAGTTGATGGGCAAGCCGAAATTAAGGAGCCAATTGGAATGTATGGCGGTAGGTTGGAAGCTAATTTTCACGTAGTTGTTGGTCAAATAGCGTCAATAAGAAATATAGGTAGATGTGTTAAAAACTCTGGTTTAGGACTGGCAGGGATTACTTTAGAACCTTTGTCATCTGCTAATGCTGTGTTGAGTAAAGAAGAAAAAGAAGCTGGTGTTGCATTGATTGATATTGGTGGGGGAACAACTGATTTAGCAATATTTAAAGATGGTATTATTCGCCACACGGCAGTTATCCCTTTTGGAGGAAATGTGATTACTGAAGATATTAAGGAAGGGTGTTCTATTATAGAAAAGCAAGCCGAATTACTAAAAGTGAAATTTGGTTCTGCTTGGCCTGGAGAAAATAAAGAAAATGAAATTGTTTCTATACCTGGATTAAGAGGAAGGGAGCCGAAGGAAATCTCGTTAAAAAACTTATCTAAAATTATTCACGCGAGAGTAGTGGAGATTATAGAGCAGATTTTCTCTGAAATTAAAAATTACGGTCACGAGGAGCAAAAAAAGAAGTTGATTGCTGGTATCGTGATTACTGGTGGAGGTTCACAATTAAATCACATCAAACAATTAACGGAATATATTACTGGAATGGACACAAGAATTGGATACCCTAATGAGCATTTAGCAGGAGATTCTAATGAAAAAACTACAAGTCCGTTATATGCAACGGCTGTTGGTTTGGTGATGAATGCTGTAGAGGTTCAGTCTAAGAAAATAGTAGAGAAAGAAGAAATTATTGAAGAGATACCCCAAAATATCGATCCAATTGTATCTGAAGCTGTTTCTGAAGAGGAAATAGTAGAGGAGCCAATAACTGAAGTGCCAAAAGAGGAGAAGAAAAATTATCTTCAAAAATGGTCGGACAGATTTAGAGATTTTTTAGATACAGCAGAATAACGAGTGGTTAATTTTGCAATGATTATTTACGAGAATAAAAAGAATAAAAAGAATTATGAGTAGCAACGCAGAATTCGGAGGTATATCGTTTGATTTACCAAAAAATCAGTCAAATGTAATTAAAGTCATCGGAGTAGGTGGTGGAGGTAGTAATGCCATTAATCACATGTTTGAGTCCGGGATTAATGGGGTAGATTTTGTGATCTGTAATACAGATTCTCAAGCGCTAGAAAATAGCCCCGTTCCTAATAAAATTCAGTTAGGGATGTCCTTAACAGAAGGTTTAGGAGCAGGTGCAAATCCTGATGTAGGTGAGCAATCTGCAATAGAGAGTTTTGAAGATATCAGAACGATGTTGGGGACAAATACAAAAATGGTATTTATCACAGCTGGTATGGGTGGTGGTACTGGTACAGGTGCTGCTCCAATTATAGCCCGTATGGCTAAGGAGTTGGATGTACTTACTGTTGGTATTGTAACCGTTCCTTTTCAGTTTGAAGGGAAAATGAGAAATGAACAGGCTCAAATTGGTGTTGAAAAATTACGTAAAGAGGTAGATTCTCTAATTGTAATTAACAATAACAAGTTGCGTGAAGTTTATGGTAACTTAGGTTTCAAAGCAGGGTTTGCTAAAGCTGATGAGGTTTTGGCAACAGCAGCTAAAGGTATTGCGGAAGTTATAACGCATCACTACATGCAAAATATTGACCTTAGAGATGCTAAAACAGTATTGTCTAACAGTGGTAGTGCTATTATGGGGTCTGCAACTGCTTCAGGTGCTAATAGAGCTAATGAGGCAATTTTTAAGGCCTTAGATTCTCCATTATTGAATGATAATAAAATCACTGGTGCTAAAAACGTATTGTTACTGATTATTTCTGGTACAGAGGAAATTACTATTGATGAAATAGGTGAGATTAACGAACATATACAATCTGAAGCTGGAAATGGAGCTAACATTATTATGGGTGTTGGTGAAGATGAGTCTATAGGTGGTGATGTGTCTGTAACAATTATTGCTACAGGATTTGAAGCAGATCAGCAAGACGATATTATCAATACTGAGGCTAAAAAAATCATTCATGCTTTAGAGGAAAATCAAAAAGCTACTCAGGTATTATCTACTAAAAATGTGATTTCTGATATTGAGTTGCCTAAAGCAATCGTTCCTCCTGTAAAAAAAGAGGAACCAGTGATTAGGCATACATTGTTTGATAATGAAGTTATAGAAGAGGTAAAGTCAGTTGAAGTAATTAATGAATTAATTCCTACTTCGGAATTGATTAAAAATATTGATGTGGTATATGATGAAGTGGTTGCTCCTTCGGTATTAGCTGCGCAAGAATTTGTTATAACTGATGTTAATGAAGTAGAAGAAGTTGCTCCAGAGGTTGTTGCTACGGAAAAAGTTGAAGAAACTTTTTCTTTTGAGGCTCCAATAGCTACTTCTGAGGAATTATTTGAGCCAGTTATACAAGCGGAAGAAAAAGTAGTTTTTCAGCTTTCGGAAGAAATTAATGAAATAGAAGTTACTGATCATATTGAAGTAGTTCCTGTTCAGGAACAAAACGAAAATGGTGTAACTCGTTATAGTTTAGATTATACGGAGTCTGATGAAGTTTCGGTAAGCCAAGAAGAGATAGTAGAAGAAAAAATTGAAGAAGAATCTTTTTCTTTTGAAGTTACTTCAGGACAAGAAGTAAAAGAAACGTTAGAAAATGGGATTGAAATAGGCGCTGCTGTTGAAGTTGATCCTTTTAATACATCAATAGAAGAAAGTTTACGATTAAGAGCTGATGCAAGGAGAAAGAAGTTGAAAGAGTTTAATTATAAATTTCGTCATAATGCAAATGCTACTAATGTTGATGAAATAGAAAAAGAACCTGCGTATAAACGTATGGGGATTGATTTGAATGAGGGGGCAGGAACTAACGGAGAAATATCACGTACTACAATTGGCACTGATAGCAATGATGATATTCAGTTACGTTCTAATAACTCTTTTTTACATGACAATGTAGATTAAATTTGCTTAGATGTATAACGTAGTTAAAACAAGCGTTAAACAAAATAACTAATTATAGGAAACCGAAACAGTCATTAATTGTTTCGGTTTTATTTTTTTATATTTACAGGCATTTTAAAAACAGATATAATGAGTTTACAGGCAGATATAATGACTAAGTTAAAAGAGGCTATGAAGGCTAAGGATCAAGTAGCTTTAACTTCTTTAAGGGCAGTAAAGGCTGAGTTGTTATTAGCTCAAACGGCATCAGGTTCTAAGGAAGAATTGTCGGAAGCTGACGAGATAAAATTGATTCAAAAATTAGTAAAGCAACGTAAGGATAGCGCAGCAATTTTTACAGAACAAAATAGAGAGGATTTAGCAGCACCTGAATTGGAACAAGCTGCAGTAATTGAACAATTTTTGCCAGAACAATTTACAGAAGGTGAAGTGGAGAAAATTGTATTACAAGCTATTGAGGAACTTGGAGCATCTGGGATGAAAGATATGGGTAAAGTAATGGCTGCAGTAAATAAAGAAGTAGCAGGTCAGGCTGATGGAAAAACCATATCAGTATTGGTTAAGAAGAACTTAATGTAAAAAGAGGACTGAACTTGTTTCAGTATTTTATAAAATAATGGCTGCGTAGTTCAACTGGATAGAATATCAGATTTCGGCTCTGAGGGTTGGGGGTTCGAATCCCTTCGCGGTCACGATTAAAAACCATAAACGCTTATTATATAGTTGTTTGTGGTTTTTTATTTGTGTTTTAGTCAGTGTTTAGTCAGGTAATTATAAAAACACACATTATGGAATCAGTAGGTACTGTCGCATTAAATCTTGCTTCTTCAAATATACTTAATTTTGAAAAGTTTTAACTTACTCTATGTACAAACACCATCGTTACCCACGTATAATAATTCAACAAGTAATTTAGCTTAAACTACGATTTACTTTAAGTTACAGAGACGTAGAAGAATTGATGGCAATTCGAGGTGTTATTGTTGACCATTCCACTATCCAAAGATGGGTGTTTAAATTCTCTAAGGAAATAGAAAGGAATATGAACCAGCGTAAAAAGCAAGTAGCTAATAGTTGGAGATTAGATGAAACTTATATCAAAGTAGCTGGTAAATACAGGTACTTATACGGAGCTGTAGATAAACAAGGAAATACCATAGACTTCCTAGTTAACCAAAAGAAGAATGAAAGGTTCTGCTCAAAAGTTCTTGAATAAAGCCATCAGAAACAATGGGAAACCTAGAATAATCAATATCGATAAAAGTGGTGCTAATACTGCTGGTATAAGAACTTGGAATAAAAGAAGTTTTACCTCAAAAAACATAAAGATTCGGAGGGTTAAATACTTGAACAATATAGTGGAACAAGATCACAGGAATATTAAAAGAAGAATTACAATTACTACAGGTTTTAAAGAATTTGAATTAGCACAAAGAACACTAGCAGGAATAGAAATAATAAACATTATTAGAAAAGGACAAATCGTAAAGCCTAAAAACTCTACGTTTAAAACATTTTGCTCTTTAGCTGCTTAATCTACGGTAACTGTTTAAAACTTATTTCTTAGCCAATTAATGAGAAAGAACCGTAAGAATAGCTGATTTTAAAAATCGTCTAGTTTTTGTCCATCCTAAGTTTACTAAATTCAATCAAAAAATGTTAATTTCGCTATTTTAAAACCTAGAAATCTTAATTTATTGTTATGGCAAGAATAATTTTATTGTTTGCAATGTTGTTTACTTGTTTTTCATATACACAAGTAGGTATCGGAACCACAACACCTAAATCTAGTTTGGATATTACTGTGTCAGATTCGGCAAATCCGGCAAATACTGACGGATTACTAATCCCTAGGATTGATGTTTTTCCAGTTGTAAACCCAACGGTAGATCAGCAAGGGATGTTGGTGTATTTAACTACAACTGTAGGTACTAATTTTCCGGGGTTTTATTATTGGGATAATACCTCAATAACTTGGACAGGTGTAGTTGGAGGAATTTTTGAAAATTCAAGTAATGTTGTAAAAGTTACGAGCGATGTTAACGAAGCTACGGCAGATTTTATTTTTGGCTCTACTCAATTAAATCATGATGGAGATTCAAACCATTATAATCGTTTCTTTTTTGATAAATCGAAAGGTGCTTTTAGGGCAGGAATGGTAGATAATAATTTATGGGATAGTTCTAATATAGGTATGTTTTCTGCAGCATTTGGAGAATATACATTGGCATCTGGAGAAGGATCAATGGCATGGGGAGGCGATTCTGCTGCATCAGGTACTTTTTCTACAGCTTGGGGTGCAGGAGCAAGGGCAGAAGGAGATTATGCTACAGCTTGGGGGGCAGCAACGGCATATGCTAATTTTTCTACATCTTGGGGTGGTTTCAATTCTACCGATGGAAATTATTCTACTGCCTGGGGATTAGGGGTGCATGCAGATGCAGCCTATGAAACAGCTTTTGGAGTATATAACACTGTTGTGAGTCCAAATTCCGCAACAGGATGGAATGCAGCGGATAGATTATTAGTTATTGGTAATGGAACAAGTGGCTCAGCTAGGTCTAATGCTCTTACTATATATAAAAATGGGACTATGAATATTAATGATGCTTATAGTATGCCTATAACTGATGGAGTATCAGGACAAGCCTTGACTACAGATGGAGCTGGAAACATTTCTTGGATAACACCAATAACTACAACAGTATTACAAGATACAGACACTGATACTAAAATTCAGGTAGAAGAAAGTGCCGATGATGATATTATTCGTTTTGATATGGCTGGTACCGAATATTTTAGAATGAATACGGGTAGACTAGAAACTGTTAATACTGGTGGATCTGTAATTATAGGTAAAAATGCAGGCTTGAGTGATGACCTTACAGGACGAAATAGTGTATATGTAGGTACAAATGCAGGAAAAGAAAATGTGAGAGGGCACAGTAATGTTGCTGTAGGCTTAAATGCTTATGCAAGCGATACAGACGGGTTTGATAATGTAGCCATCGGTACCAATGCATTAACTGCTAGTATAGGAAGTGGCTATAATGTAGCCATTGGAAAAGAAGCGCTTTCTACATTGGTAAGTGGAACTCACAATGTAGCCATAGGTACAGAAGCATTAAAGGGTAACGATGGAGGCGCTAATGTAGCTATAGGGCAGTGGGCAGGAAGAAATAATACTGGGTATAAAAATATATTTATCGGTCATGGAGCAGGTGATTCGAGCGGAAATGTTTCTAATAGACTTTTTATTGATATGGCTCCTTCTTCTTTTCCCTTAATCTATGGAGAATTTGACAATGAATTGTTACGAATTAACGGAACACTGGATATTAAAGGTGCTTATCAATTCCCAACAGTCGATGGTACTGCTGGGCAAGCATTAACTACTGATGGTTCAGGAAATGTTACTTGGGCAACACAAAATGATACAGGTGCTTTTGAAGTTCTAACTGGAGTAGTGCAATCAAACACAACAGTAGATAATGCTACAGATGATTTTGTGTTTGGATCTACTCAATTAGATCTTAGTGGAAGTGCATCCCTTAATAAGAGATTCTTTTTTGATAAATCTAAAGGAGCGTTCCGAGCAGGATATACCACATTGAATTATTGGGATGAAGCAAATATTGGAAATTATTCATTTGCTGTAGGGGAAGATGCTAAGGCTTCTGGAACAGCTTCTGTAGCTTGGGGAAAATTTACAACAGCTTCGAACACGCGTTCAACAGCTTGGGGGTATGGGACAAATTCTACAGCTGAATCTTCAACATCGTGGGGATATCAAACAAAAGCAACAGCTGATATTGCAACGGCTTGGGGACAAGCTTCTGAAGCTACTGGTTCACATGCTACTGCATGGGGTATTTATACAGATGCTACAGGTACAAACAGTACTTCTTGGGGAGATAATACCCTTGCAGCCTCTTATTCAGAAACAGTGTTAGGGGCTTACAATACTACTTATACACCAATTTCTTCAACTACTTGGAATACTTCAGATAGGTTGTTTGTCATTGGTAACGGAACTAGTACCGCTAATAGGTCAAACGCTTTAACACTTAAGAAAAATGGTGATTTAGGGCTGGGGACTGATAATCCAACTGCAAAATTGGATATTAGACCTGGTGATAACGCTAAGGGCATTTATGTTAATCATGATAAAACGACAACTGGAACAGCATATGGAGCGCATATAGATGTAGATCATACCGCTGGTACTTCTAATACAATTTATGGTGCTTTAATTGATGCTACGAAAACAGGAGCAACAAGTAATTCAGTTTATGGTGTGTATGGTAGAGCTTATGATATCCAAACAGGAACAGGGACAAGATATATTTATGGGCTTAGAGGGTATTCATCAGTAAGTTCATCAAATGGAACAACTAACTCTAGAGGAGTTTATGGGTCTACAGCAGGAAATGGTGACAATGAATATGGTGGCTATTTTGTGGGAGATGTATATTCCACAGGCGCCTATCAAACATCCGACAGAAAGCTGAAAAAAAATATTCATGAGTATAAAGGAGCTTTAGAAAAACTTACTCAAATAGAAATTAAAAGCTATAATTTTAAAACAAAAGAATATCAATATCTAAATTTACCTGATGGGAAGCAAATAGGGGTAATTGCTCAAGATTTAGAGAAAGTATTCCCTGGAATGGTAAAGCGAGCTGATGAATCTGTACAGTTAATATCACGTGAAGATGCTAGGAATTCAGGAGTGTCTTATAATGAAGTAGGTGATAAAGATATGGTTGAGGTAGGTAAAGATGTTGAGATTTTAGCGGTGAATTATACCAATTTGGTGCCTGTATTAATTCAAGCGACTAAAGAACAACAAACTACTATTGAAAATCAGGCAGCTAAAATTGAAAACTTAGAAGCTCGTTTGCAAAAAATTGAACAATTATTAAATAAAAAATAGAGATTATGTCGCATTTTTAAAATTTGATTCTAAAATAACCTTGATTAAGTAGCTAATGTATAGAATTCTCCACACAACCCATTCAGCCTCATCCTAACAGCCAATAATTAACATCAGATGATAATTCTCAAACCTATCAATAAACTCCTTATAAAACTTAATAATCGGTTCTATTACTTGTATCCAATCCTGAAAAAGTAAACTATACTCGATAATTAGGTTATATCCTTCTCTTGTGTTTTCTCCAATAATTGTAGGCTCAAAAGATGTCTCTTTAGCTATCGCTTTCATTTCAGAAAAACCAACGCTACTACTTATAAATTGCTTTAAATTGGACTATGTTTTGAAAGCTTGAATCTATTGCCTCTGAAGAACAAGCTCAAGAAGTGACTTCTAGTAGTCATTTCAAAACCTAATGAATCTCTTTTGTCAGACATTAAGCATTTGATTATTCCCGCTTGTGAAGTATCACATTCATTTTTGATAGTAATTATTCTGCCTTTATAGTTTACGGTAAGTGAATAGCTCATACTGTGACGTCTTCCTCCATCGAACATACTAATTACATCTTCATCAGAGTTAAAAGTAGCTCCTTCCTTTTTTGCTGTATCTTCAAATATATTTTCTACCATACATTACTTACATTAGATTCTTCTTCATATTCCTAATATACAATTTTATTTTGTAAATTATATTAAGCCTCAAAAGGAGAGGAGATGTGGTTGTGAGGGGTGGGAAATAATTGATTCCATCAGATGATACTTGTCATAAAAAAGAAGAACAGTCCATTAGAACAGCTTTAATTTGTTGAGTCATCAACTAATCTGGCTCATTATTGAGCCTTATTGTGTTCTGTCTAGATATAGGATTTCATCTCTGGCTATTTCTACACCAAGCTCATTAAATAGTTTACTAAGCTCAATTAAACATTGGCTTCTGGCATTAACAAATTCCCCATCAGCATTAGAGAATTTCATCCAAACTCTTAAAATGAAATGAACCTTTTCCTTGTCTATTTCGGTATACACAAAATTAGGTGGTTTCTCTGCGTAGATAAATTCAAAGTTCATTATTCTTTTTTCTGCTTTTATTCTAATTTCGTCTAGATTCTCTCGAAAATTTACTTTACCAATTACATCAATTCTTCTATATCCAGTTTTTGAAAATTCTTTGTAAGTATTATCTAGAAGTAGTCTATTAGGAATATCCACATATTGCCCTTTTACATTTAAAATTTTTGTAGAACGTAATCCTACTCTCAAAACATTTCCAAAAATACCATTTGAGTCAATTAGATCACCTAATTGTACTGAACTTCTAAGGGATATAATTATTCCAGACAAAATATTTGCTGCTGTATGTTGAAAAGCAAATGAAAGTGCCAATCCAATAATTCCAATGCCAGTAAGAAGAGAGGTTACTGTTTTGTCAAGGTGCATAAGACCTAAGGCAAAAAAGCCCCCGGCCATAATAATTGATATAGACAAAAACCTAGCAATAAGCTTATTAATAAGTTTATTTTTAGATAGCTTTCCAAGCATTTTAGTAACTAAATGACTTGTCCACCTACTGACTACATAGAATAGTAAAAAAATGATTAAAGCAATAATGATATTTGGAATCATTTCTATTAATGTATCCAACCATCCATCTAATTTATCGTACAATTTATTGAATGCTATTTCAAGGTTTTTGTTTTTCATCCTCCGAATATACAATTCTATTTTGTAACCTAAGTAAGTCTCAAAAGGAGAGAGGTAGGGAATAATTGATTCCATCAGATGGTATTTTTCATAAAAAGAAAAAGCAGCCCGATTAGAGCTGCCTTTGGTTGTTGTTTAGATATCAATATCTAACCCCTTGTTTTTTTTTCTTATTCTCTTGTTTTCTCTTCTAGTAATGTAGAGCAGGCATAAAATGGCTATATGTTTTTAGCAAAATCTAAAAAGACTTTTTTATGAAGTTCAAGATCCATATTAGGAGAAAGTGCTACACGGGAAATATAATCTTTGTCACCTTCTTTGGTCGTCCCTTGAGTTGATGTTGCAGGTATGGTCCAATAACACCCATTTAGCTGTCCGTAGCTTACGCAGTACTTACTTTCATTAGGGATTTCTGTAATCATTAAATTGATTAATTTATGATTTAATGCTCTTTTATAAGATTCTTTTTCTTCAGTAGTATTTCCTTTCGTAGGAAGATCTAATGAAAATACTGAAGGGGTAAACCCTTGTTGTGCCAATTCTTCTGAAACAAAATTAATTTTCGCAGTTGGTAATTTTTTGTTGATGAAGTTGACAAATTCACGTGTGTTGGTATAAGCATCAACTATCCTTTGATTCATTGAAGGTATTTGTTTTGCTAAGATTTCATATTGAAGATTGGTAGCTTCGTTGTCACAAAGATTTAGATGTAGCCCTATTTTTTCCATCAAAGCATCAGTTTTTTTATTCCCTACACAATAACCAGCAGTACATTGCCCGCCACTTGGAAATTTCGATCCACTAGCAAATGAAATGGTTCTAACCGTCGAGAGTATTTCATTTTTACCTAAAAAGCGAACATTAGGGCAAAATGTTTGATCTAAAATGAAAACGGGATCGGTAGCAATTTTCCCAGCAGCTGTTTTACGCTCTTGACTTAAGACAGCCTTTAATTTTATTAGATCAGGAACTTCAACTCTGGGGTTTGTTGGAATTTCTGCAATAATGTAGGGGATAGCATCTTCTTCTGCAATTTTATTTAAAACAGTATCAATACCTTGAACCATATCGTTACCACCATCAACGGGTAAATCCAATACTTCAACATTATCAATACAAGCAGCAACACGTCTTGCTTGGTCATTTGTTCCGCCATAACAATTCGGAGGAACAATAATTTTAATGTCTTTCCCTTCATGTTTTTCCAGTGCATCGTGAACTAGTCCCATCAAAATGGCATATTGAATAGATAGCCCACTAGAACCAACTAGTGGCTTTGTTGTTGTTCCGGTAATTTCTTTAATTGAGTCTAAAACACGTGTTTTGTTTGTATTGACATTATTGTTTTTAGTTTCAAAAGAAGATTTATCTATTAGTGCCTTTAATGTAGCAAAACAATTGGCTGGCGTCATTGCAATAGTCTCTCTTCTACGAACATGCTGAATTTCTGAGATATAACTCTCATTCTGCTCCCCGTTTACTAATAAAATACTTCCGAAGTGAGAATAACTGTTGATGTAAAAGTCAATATTTTTGTTGAGGTCAACAGTGCTAATTCCTTCTTGTTGTGAAATGAAAACAGTAGTACTGTCATCAATCGTATAAATTTCAGATGCCTTCTCAACATGCTTTAATTCAAATTTATAACCGTAAACTTTTTTTAGTATTTCAGCATCAAAAAAGTCTGGTAATTTACCTGTATAAATGATTTGGGTGTTTTTATTAGCTAGTAAATTTTTTCTTAGAACTGCTAAAACTGGAACGGTCTGTGATGAAAAACTGATTACATTTTCTGATTTTAGGTTATTTAAGTTGGCTATTCCCCATTCTAGCACACAGGATAATGGATGGCCTAATCGAATATAGTCGTAAGCAGTTGGTAATTCACTTAGTGCTGATAATTCAGAGTTATTGTCATTAAATAAGTTTTGAAATTCCTCTAAGAATTGAATTTTGGCCAATTTTTCATCATAAATATCTAGTCGATGGGTTGTTGTGTTTAACCAACCAGTCGGCATATTTTCTAATACAGCTCTAATATAGTTTAGCATTTTATTGTCTTCCATAATTCCCAACTTTAAATAGGCTGACAATATACATTAATTAGTTTTTTTTTAAGTGTTACAAGAGGTTTTGTTGCGTTGTGAATAGCATAAAATCTTCGGGATTTAATATGGACACAAACGATAAGTTTTTCTAAAGTACGGATTTGCTAAAGCAAAATAATTGATGTAGAATACAATTAAAAGACTAAATATAGATAGTCAGTTTCTATTAATTATATATTGTATTTGTGAAGTTTCTTGATATTATTTTAATTCTAACTATTACCAATGGTAGAGCATGGAACGTAGTGCGAAAAAGACATTGATTTTTCAGTTTGGCAATTATTAGCGATGTTTTATATACCGTGTTATGAGATATGGTTTAGTTTACTGTTTTTTCTGCGATTATTTAGTAATGATGTTTGATTCGGATTTATGAATTGAATTATTAGTATTACTTTTGAAGCATTAAAAATACTTCATCATCAATATTTAGTTTATGCCATACCAAGATGTATTTGTTCTTTTTTGGGAACAGGTAAAAGAAAGTGTCCAGGAAGGTCGCTTTGCTAAGTTAACCATGGCAAAGACCATTGGTAAGCCTAACTTGAGAAATATATTTGTCAGGCCAGTTTATTCGGAAAATGGTTTTAAAGTTTTAGTGAAATTTCGCTACAGGTCTAGAGAGACCGAGGATGAGGAAGATGAACTTACATTAGAAGAGGCTTTTGTAGTTTTGAAATCACATCTTAGAAAGTCTTTTTCATCTGTTCTGTTATTTTCTACAACAAAAGATGTTACTTTCAAAATTAATAAAAAGGGTGCAGGTAGTATTACTGAGAATTCGCCTACATTTCATAACGTTACACAAGCTGTAAATGATACAGAATAGCTGGAGTGTCAGTACAAGTGTTTGTAATGTTTATGCGTTTATTTATGTAGTTTTATAAAAGCTAAGTTAAAAGATTTGGTGACACTATAAAGATCAAAAAAATAATTGAATTAAACGCCAACAATGTATTGTTGTTGCGCGTTTTAATTTATTCAGCTAAAAGGTAGGTCTAATCTCTAGAGTGTTTCTAATTTAGTTTATTTGCTGGAAATAAAATGTTGATATGTTTTTTGGTAATCCATTTCATTTTTGATGTTTCACCACTTTTATTTGTAATAAGTGTCTCTATGCTATTTGATTTTCTTTTAAATGAAATAGTATTGCCTTCTAGCTCAATAGTTTTTTCATTTGTTTTGTCAAGAATCATTGCTAGCATAATGTCCCTATATTGTTTTACGGTTTCTTTGTTTCCAATAGCAAAAGTTTTTATGTCACTTTGGTCTGAATTTTTGAAATCCTTATAATTTACGAAGTAGAAATCACTACCAGATTCTTTATTCAGTTGGCCAATAAGGTTGCCAAGTAGGTTTATTTTTGAAATCTGAATCGTTTTTTTAGTGGCTTTTTTGGTTTCGCTTGTGATTTCCTTTATTTGAGCTGTAGCGTTAATAGTAATAAATAGGATAGCTATAAGTGAGATTGTTTTCTTCATGATATAGGTTTATGTAATTGAGGTTTGAAAATAGTTCTCTAAAATATTAAAAAAAGCTGACAAGTTTTAAATCTAAAGCAAAAAAAATCTGACACATGTGTCAGATTTTTTAGAAAATTGTAATATATGATTATTAGATCACTTTTACATTTACAGCGTTTAAGCCTTTTCTTCCTTCTTCTAAGTCAAATTCAACTGCGTCACCTTCGCGAACTTCGTCAATTAAACCAGAAATGTGTACAAAGTGTTCTTTGTTGTTGTCTTCTTCAGTAATGAAACCAAATCCTTTAGTGTCATTGAAAAATTTTACTGTTCCTTTATTCATTGTAAATTGTATTATATTTTATACTGATGCAAATATATGAAAAACATTTTATATAAAAAAACTTCGCGCTTAAATATTTGTTTTTTTTAAAGAAAAGGGTAATAAGTATACTGTAGTATAGTAGTTAGGCTGTTTGTTTATATTATCTTGCTAAAATAAACATAAGTTAGAATGGTTGAAGAAGAAATTGGTTTTGGGATGTTATTTGCAGGACTGTTGACTTTCGGATTGCTGCTGTTGATAGTTTTTTTGTTTTTTAAAATGCTTGATACGGTTTTCTTAAGTTGGTTTAAAAGACCTGCTTGGGTACATTTTTACTTATATAAGAAGAAGTTGTCAAAAAATCAAAAAGCAATATTACGAAAGAGCGTAAGCTTTTATAATCGATTGCCTAGTATTGGGAAAAGTAGGTTTGAACACAGATTATATTGTTTTTTGAATGATAAAGAATTTATCCCGAGACAAGGTTTTGTGATCAATGAAGAAAAAAAGTTGTTAATTTCTGCTACTGCAGTGATGTTGACTTTTGGGATGCGAAAGTATATGCTTCCAATTCTTGAGAGAATAATAGTATATCCTAAAGAGTTTTATTCAACAATTGATGAGCGGTATCATAAAGGAGAATTTAACCCGAGGTTAAGAGCTTTGGTGCTTTCGTGGAAAGATTTTGAAGAAGGATATAGAGTAGGAGATGATAATATAAACCTTGGAATTCATGAGTTTACGCATGCAATTCATTTAAATAGTATTAAAAGGTCAGATACGGCATCCGTAGTTTTCTCTGATGGATTCTCAGAGTTATTGCGTTTGTTGCGTAATGAAGACTTGGTGGAAGATATTAAAAAATCTGGGTTTATAAGAGATTATGCGTTTACTAATGAGTTTGAGTTTTTGGCGGTTGTAGTAGAGAGTTTTATAGAGTCGCCAACAGAGTTTAAAAATCAATTTCCTAGTTTGTATAAAAATATCCAGCAAATGTTTAATTTCAGATTTGCTGGATATTAAAAAGGTATTTAGTTACTAATTAAATAAGTACATTGTTCTGTTTTGATTGTCTGGTAGACCAATGATATTGTTAATAAAATCTTTTTGGTATTTTAAAGCTCCTTTTTTAATATAGCCTTCAGCCGTTGGCATGCAAGTTCCCCATGCTCCAGATTGTTTACACTTATTGAAATCTAAAACTTTGACAATAGTGTGATTTTCTACAGTTATGATGCAGTATTTATATTCTTTAGCTTTGGTTAAAGATGAAGTGATGTTTTTTTTGGATAGTGTTATTGATTTATTTGCTCCAGAGTTGGCGAATTTTTTAAAGCTTATAATTGGGGTTTTGTTCCCATTATTTTTAATCGCTTTTATATCCTCAAGTACTTCTGTTTCTTGAGTGTGATTGTTTTCTTGTTTGCTAGAGTTAGAGCAGCTAGTTATCGCGATAAGGAGGGTTAGTAGCTTGATTATTCTCATTTATTTTAATTAGTTATTATTGGTTATTGTATAAGTGTTTATAAATGTCAAAGCCAGTAAATCACTGGCTTTGACATTTAATTATGTTAAATTGTGTTATGAATTTGCGATAGTTTTTAAGTTTTTAATGGTCTCTATTTGATTTTTAGATTTAAAAACAAAACTACCAGCTACTAAAACATCGGCTCCTGCATCAGTAAGTTTTTTGGCATTTTGATCAGTTACACCTCCGTCAATTTCTATTAATGTGCTTGTCTTTTTTTTGATAATAAGTTTTTTTAAAGCGCTTACTTTTGTATATGTATTTTCTATAAATGATTGTCCTCCAAAACCAGGGTTAACGCTCATGATGCATACCAGATCAATATCTTGAATAGTGTCTTCTAAAACATTAATGTTAGTGTGAGGATTTAGGGCGACTCCAGCTTTCATTCCAGCTGCTTTAATTGCTTGTAATGTTCTGTGTAAGTGTGTACAGGCTTCATAATGGACCGTTAAGATATTTGTCCCTAAATCAGCAAAAGTTTGAATATACCTATCTGGATCAACGATCATTAAATGAGTGTCGATAGTTTTATTGGCGTGTTTTGATATTGCTTTTAAAACAGGCATTCCGAATGATATATTAGGAACAAAAACACCGTCCATAATATCAATATGAAACCAATCAGCTTCACTCTTGTTGATCATTTCAACGTCACGTTGTAAGTTTCCGAAATCTGCAGCTAATACCGAAGGTGCAATTAGTTTTGAGTTCATGTTGTTATGTTGTTTTGTGTTACAAATGTACAGGTTTTTAACATAAAAAACTCCGGTAATCAGCCGGAGTTTCATCATCAATCAAAAAACGAACAGTTTTCGTTTTCACCGAAGCGAAAACTTAATACTGTCGTTGCTGTAATTAGGAGTTATCCTAAATATGTTTTTAATATTTTGCTTCGTGAAGTATGTTTTAATCTTCTAATTGCTTTTTCTTTAATCTGACGAACACGTTCACGTGTTAAATCAAAAGTTTCACCTATTTCTTCTAAGGTCATAGGGTGCTGGTCTCCTAGGCCAAAGTATAAGCTAATAACATCAGCCTCACGAGGAGTTAATGTTTGTAGTGCTCTAGTGATTTCGGTACGTAATGACTCGTGTAGCAATGTACGGTCAGGGTTTGGTGATTCACCAGAACGTAATACATCATATAAGTTAGAATCTTCACCTTCAACTAAAGGAGCATCCATAGATACATGACGACCAGAGTTTTTCATTGATTCTTTTACATCATTTATTGTCATGTCTAGCTCTTTTGCAATTTCTTCTGCAGAAGGAATGCGCTCATGAGCTTGTTCTAAGAAGGCATAGGTTTTATTAATTTTGTTAATAGAACCAATTTTATTCAATGGTAAACGTACAATTCTAGATTGCTCAGCTAGAGCTTGTAAGATAGATTGTCTAATCCACCAAACAGCGTATGATATAAATTTAAAACCACGTGTTTCGTCAAAACGTTGAGCGGCTTTAATTAAACCTAAATTACCTTCATTAATTAAATCAGGTAGTGTTAATCCTTGGTTTTGGTATTGTTTTGCTACGGAAACAACAAAACGAAGATTTGCTTTTGTTAATTTCTCTAATGCGATTTGATCACCAGCTTTAATACGTTGTGCTAATTCTACCTCTTCATCTGCAGTGATTAAATCAACTTTCCCTATTTCCTGTAAGTATTTGTCTAAAGATGCAGTTTCCCTATTGGTAACTTGCTTGGTGATTTTAAGTTGTCTCATTAAATGTCCTCCTGAATATTATCTGTTATGTTGCTTACGCATATAGTTATACGTATGATTACCTGTTTTTGTTACAAAAAAAATCAAATAAACTTTTAAAAACTGTATCTGGTTGATTATCATGTGTTATAAGATATCTAGAATTCTTTCAAGTGCCATTCCTCTTGATCCTTTTATTAGTATAGTGTAGTTGTTTAGTGTGTTTGTGTAATTGATTGAAAATGAATTGAAATTACTATAGGCTTTTATTTTATCGTTGTGTTTAGTGTTTTTAAAATGTTCGCCAATTACATAACTGTGCTTTATGTTAAGGGTTTCTAGGTGGTCTATAATGTTCTGGTGTTCCATTTTGCTAGTTTCCCCAAGTTCAAACATATCGCCAATAAAAATTGCTTTGTTGTCTGCTTCAATTAGGTTAAAGCTGTCTATTGCGGCTTTCATGCTTGTTGGGTTTGCATTATATGCATCAAGTATGATTTTGTTACTATTCTTGTTAATTATTTGTGACCTGTTGTTGTTTGGGGTGTATGACTCTATAGCGTTAGCTATATCCAATGTTTTTACTTGAAAATAGTTTCCGATACTTATTGCAGCTGCAATATTTGTGAAGTTGTAGTTACCGATTAAATTACTTTTGATATCTAGTCCTTTGTAGTTTATAGTTACTGTGGGGTTAGCGTGTGAAAAAGTAATATTAATGTCTGAGTTGTTGTTCTCTGAAAAAGTTATGGTACTGATATTTTTTGATTGTTCAATCTGTTTTTTGTTGTCTAAATTTATAAACGCCTTTTTATTATTGTTTCTTAAGTGTTCGTAAAGTTCACTTTTAGCTTTTATAACTCCATCAATGTTTCCAAACCCTTCAAGGTGTGCTTTTCCAAAATTAGTGATATATCCAAAATCAGGAGTTGCTATGTTGGCTAATAATCTTATCTCGTCAAAATTATTAGCGCCCATTTCTACTATTCCTATTTCTGTGGATGGGTTCATTGATAATAGTGTTAACGGAACACCAATATGGTTGTTTAGGTTTCCTTTAGTGGCTGTGGTTTTGTATTTCTTTGAAAGGACAGAGCTTATTAATTCTTTTGTTGTTGTTTTTCCGTTGCTGCCGGTTAAAGCTATTATGGGGGTGTTTAATTCCTGCCTGTGGTGTTTTGCTAATTCTTGAAGTGTTTCAAGTGTGTTTTTGACAAGCACGGTTTTTTCTTGTAGGTAATCCTTGCTGTCAATAATTGCGCAAATTGCTCCTTTTTCAAGTGCTATTTTCGCAAATTTATTTCCGTTAAAATTCTCGCCGCTTAAAGAGATGAATAGATTGTTTTTCTGTATTGTTCTAGTGTCAGTGCTTATTCCGCTAGATGTTTTGAATATGTTGTAGATTTCAGTGATATTCATAGATTTAATTTTTTCACAAAAAAAGCTCTAATGTAAATTAGAGCTTTTTTGTTATGTATTAATTTCCTTTTGATTATTATCTAGGAGATTTTCTGTTTCCTTTTCCTTTTGATTTTGCTCCTACTCTTGACATTGCACATCTAAATCCGATGTAGTCAGTTGCCATTGCTTCTGGGTAAAATCTTCTTTGTGCTGGGTCTAACCAGTATTCTCTATCTTTCCAAGATCCACCTTTGTATACTCTTACCTCATCATTTACTAGGGATGTCCTTTTAGAAGAACCGTCATACTCTTTAGTCATTGTTCCTGCAGAATCAACAGTTACAGAGTGCTTAGGTGAGTTATACATTTTTCTAGATTCGTCGCCTTTATTATCTCCTTCTTCGTCACCTTCGTCATCACCACCAGAAGAGAAGTATCTACTAGATGCTTTATCACCATCTCTAAAGTTGATGTTGTCAGATTTATTAAAGTTTGTTCTTAAGTAAGTTTCATTATCGTCAACTGGTACTTGAGCAATTTGTCCAGGTAAAGTGGTAGCTATAACTTTTCCTGTAGCTAAAGTGTCGTATCCAATAGAATCAGCAGTTATGATAGCTACTTTTCCATCTTCTCCAATTTTGTTTTTTGTAAATACATTACCTCTATAGTAGTTGAAATCACTCATTTCATCATCTACGATAGGTCTGTAAACATCAGCAACCCATTCAGCAACGTTACCTGCCATGTCGTATAGTCCAAAATCGTTTGGGTCGTAAGACATTACTTCTGCAGTAATATCTGCACCATCATCTGACCAACCAGCAATTCCACCATAATCACCATCACCTTGTTTGAAATTGGCGTTATGATCACCTCTGGTTACTCTTTTTCCTGATCTAGTGTATTGTCCACTCCATGGGTATTTTTTTCTACCTCTGTGTACGTTATAGCTTCTTAGTTCAGACATTCCTAATGCTGCAAATTCCCATTCTGCTTCAGTTGGCAACCTGTATCCTGGTTGTAAAATACCTGTTGATCTTGTTGCATAGATGTTAATTTCTTCCCCATCTGCATTAGTTTGTGGGTTTTTACTTTTCTTTTTACCACCGTTTAATATTTCTTCATTTCCGCCATAAGTAGAAGTAGGAGAAATAATGTAGGTGTTAGTGCTAAAGTTTGAGTCAGCAGTTACGTCAGTGATTTTGGCGTCTTCTTTTAAGAACCCGTTTCTTTCTAAAGCATCTTCATTGATACGGTCAGTTCTCCAAACACAAAATTGATTTGCTTGAATCCAGCTAACTCCAACTACTGGATAGTTTTGGTAAGCAGGGTGACGTAAATAATTATTAGTCATAACTTCGTTATAACCTAATCTATTTCTCCAGACTAGAGTATCAGGAACAACTCCGTCGTATATTTGTGTAAAGTTTTCGTTTTCTGGTGGGTATACTTTTTTAGTCCAGTCTAAGTACTCCATGTACATTATGTTGGTAACCTCTGTTTCATCCATGTAAAATGATTGAACATGTTGTTGGTTTGGAGAGTTATTCCAATCGTGCATAGGGTCATCATTTACTTGACCTTTGGTAAATGTACCACCTTCAATAAACACTACTCCAGGTGCAGTTTCCTGCTCTTGATACTTAGTGTTATATTGGAAACCACCTTCTTTGGAGTTAATTTTCCAACCAGTAGCTCTTGATCCTCCTTTTTTTCCTTTACCACAACTTGTAGTTGCAAATACAGTAAGGATAACTAAAAATTTTAGGGCAAAATGTTTTCTCATATACATAACTTAAATTCAGAGATAGTTCAAGTCCGCAATATAATAAATATACATTATAATGCAATACTTTTGTAAAAAAATAGTTTTGGCTTTATTTAAAAAGGTCCGTCTTGTTTTAACGACAGATAAGACAAATATATTGTTTACTTTTGAAAAAAAGAAAATTATACTAAAATTGGATATGATACGTTTTAGCATTATGAATATAAAAGAGACACTGTTTTTTAGCCTAATATTTTGTTTTTCAATAGTTGCTTTTTCTCAAGAAAATGAATTTGTTTTAAAGTGGGAAAAGAGTAAGGAAGTTCATTTTTCGTCTGATAAACCTGTTAGTGTTTACGGTTTTCAGACGAAAAACTTTATATATGATGCAGATAATCAAACTGCATTATTTGCTGCGAATATTAAAACACCGATTTCAGGATTTAACGCTAGTATTTCTTCGGTTGTATATGAAAAGATAACTTCTGAAGAACTACAGGGTTATAATATGAAATTAATTAAAAAAGAAATTGATTTTACTGTAAAAAGAACGAATTCTAGAGGCGTTTTGGGTGGTTATGTAGAGTTCAATCCTATTGTAAATATTAATGGACAGTATAAAAAGGTAGTGTCAATTAATTTTAATTTCGGTCAAACTAATAAAGCATCTTCTATAGCTTTATCTATTCCTGCTCCATCTATTTTTAATTCATCAATGGCAAGTGGTGAGTGGTATCGTTTTTATATAGATAAAACCGGTGTATATAAATTGGATAGAAATTTTTTATCAAGTCTCGGTATTAATGTAGATGCTGTCAATCCGAAAAACATTCGTCTTTTTGGAAATGGAGGGAAAGCCATACCGTTGTTAAATGCAGATGTTACAGAATTTGATGTTACTGAAAATGCAATTAAATTTATTGGTGAAGGTGATGGCGTAATTAATAACGAAGATTATTTGCTGTTTTATGGGGTTAGTTCCTTAGGTTTTGATGTAGAGAATGATTCTCACATTAATCCATATTCGGATAAAACTTATTATTATATAAATGTTAGTTCCGAAGTCGGTAAAAGGATACAGGGTTTGGTTGAGCCTTCATCTTCAGTAAATAATACGTTCACTACATTTGATGAGTATCAATATTATGAGGTAGACAAAAATAATTTAGTGCAATTAGGAAGAAGGTGGTTTGGTGATAGCTTTGATGTGAATTCAAAACAGTCCTTTACATTTAGTTTCCCTAGGATTGATGCATCACAACAGGTTCGTTTAAATGTAAAAGCTGCGGCAACTGCTACTACATCAACTAGTATGTCTATCTCGTTAAATGGTTCTCCTGTTCCTGTTGGAACTCTTTCTTTTGGAACTGTTTCAGCTACAGTATTGGCATCTGGAATGTCTTATTCTAATTTTATTCCTCCTAGTCAAAATATAATTGTTGATTTAGAGTATGAGACTTTTTCTAATCCAAGCGCAAATGCTTTTTTAGACTATGTTTCTGTTGAAGCAACTTCCTTTTTAAGGTCTTTAGGGCAGCAGTTTTCATTTAGAAACAAGCAGGCAGCAACTATAGCTGGTGTTGGTGAGTATGTTATTACTGATGCTGCGTCAGTTTCTGAGGTTTGGGATGTAACCGATATCTATAATGTTAGAACAAAAATCAATTCAAATGGTTCTACACTAACGTTTAAAGCTTCTTTAGGGAGTTTGAGAGAGTATGTAGCTGTTGTAAATTCAGATTTTTATACGCCATTAAAAGATTTGTCAAGTGTGGTGAATAATATTGACATTAAAGGAACTATTTTTCAGAGTGTTAATGGGGTGCATGAGGATTTAGATTATTTAGTAATCACACCAGCGTCATTAAAGACTCAAGCTGTTCGTTTAGCAAATATAAATGCTTCTAATTTAGGATTGCGTACACGAGTAATTACCTTAGAGGATATTTATGCGGAATTTAATACGGGCAACCAAGATATTGGTGCTATAAGAAATTTTGTAAGGTATGTGTATGAAAACGGGGTGACAGATAAGCTAAAATATTTATGTTTGTTTGGAGATGCCTCATTTGATATGAAGGATAGAATTGCTAATAATACCAACTTGGTGCCTACTTTTCATGCGTTACCTAGTTTTAACTTAGTATCGTCATATATGTCTGATGATTATTTTGGAATGATGGATGATGATGAAGGTTCTATGGTAGCTACTGATAGATTAGATATCGCCGTAGGTAGAATTGTTGCAGGTAATATACAGCAAGCTACGGAAATGGTAACTAAGGTTGAGCAGTATTATCAGCAAGAATCATATGGTAGTTGGAGGAATAGAATGACAATTCTATCCGATGATGTTGATGTAGGTTGGGAGGTTGTATTAGAAAATGAATTAGATGATTTGGCTGATGAGATTGTTAGTGAGAAACCATTTATTAATATGGTAAAGTTGCATTCAGATGCTTTTACACAGGAGTCTTCTGCAGGTGGAGAGTTGTATCCTCAAGTAACAGAGTCTCTTCTGAATAATATTCAGTTAGGGAGTTTAGTAGTAAATTATTTTGGACATGGGGGAGAAGATGGATTGGCACATGAGCGTCTGTTTCAGAAGAATGACGCTCAGGATTTAAATAATATATGTAGGTATAATTTATTAGTAACTGTTACATGTGAATTTACTAGATTTGATAATCCTTTAAGACAAACAGGGGGAGAATTTGCATATTGGAATCCGAATGGAGGTGCTATTTCCTTAGTGGCAACAACAAGGGAGATTGTTGTAGGTTTAGGGATAAGTGTTAATAGAGAGTTGGCAAGATATCTTTTCGATTATAATGATACAGGGTATGTTTCTATATCAGAGGCTTTACGATTGGCTAAAAATAACATTCCTAATTCATTAAAGAGAGTGGTTTTTAGTATTGGTGACCCAGCATTAAAGTTATCTATACCAAAACCTAATATACGATTAACTCATATAAATGATATCCCGACAAATGATCCATCGGCTCCAAGTCTTGAAGCATTGGGGAGAGTTTCTTTATCCGGAGAGGTTGTAGATGAAGGAGGACAATTAATTTCGGATTATAATGGTAAGCTTTCAACTACTATTTACGATAAAAATCAAAATAGATCTACTTTAGGTAATGACGGGACTACTGGGGGAAGTGGGGTTTTGATTTTAGATTATGAAACATTGGGAGAAATAGTATTTAGAGGTCAAGCATCAGTAACTAACGGAAAGTTTAGATTTGAGTTTGTAGTTCCTCGTGACATATTAATCCCTTTAGGTGAAGGAAGGGTTAGTTTTTATGCAAAAAAAGATGGTGTTTTAGAAAATCAATCAGGAGTAGATACTGGGATAAAAATTGGAGGTGTTAATGAAAATGCACCGGACGATAATTTACCGCCTACCATAGCTGCGTTTATGGATGATGAAAGCTTTGTTTCTGGAGGGGTAACAAATCAATCTCCTTTTTTATTATTGAAATTAGGTGATGAGAATGGAATTAATACTGCAAGTGGAATAGGGCACGATATTACTGGGGTTATGGATGGTGATGAGGCTAATCCATTAGTTTTAAATGATTATTACGAAACTGAAATTGATGATTTTACAAAAGGAAATGTAAAATATCAATATAAAGATTTAGAACCTGGATTACATACATTGACATTAAAAGCGTGGGATGTATATAATAACTCTATGACAACTGAAATACAATTTTTAGTAGTAAACGAAAATGATGCGTTGGTTGTTGAAAGAGTGTTGAATTACCCAAATCCGTTTGTAAGTTATACAGAGTTTTGGTTCAAACATAATAGTAGTTCTGAATTAGAGGTAATGGTTCAGGTGTATACGGTTTCAGGTAAATTAGTAAAAACTTTGCGAGGAAACTCTTCTTCAGGCAATAAAGGAGGAAACACATCGTTATTCAGAGGTCTTCCTTGGAATGGTAAGGATGATTTCGGTGATAGAATAGGTAAAGGGGTTTATGTCTATAAGCTAACCGTGAAGTCTTTAAGTACTAATAAAAAAGTAGTCAAGTATGAAAAACTTGTCATACTGTAAATAAAAATTATATTTGCTAAAATTATGCGAAAAATAGATTTAATGAAAAAATATATTGTAATAATAGGTGCGCTTATGTTCTGTACTTCTATAAGTGCTCAAACAACAATTGTCGTTCCTAATCAAAATGACACTAGAGTTATAACTACTGGTACTGCTTTTATGGCAATTGCTGCAGATGCTAGAGCTGCTGGTATGGCTGATCAAGGTGTTGCAACGTCACCTGATGCATTTTCACAACAATGGAATGTTTCAAAATATGCATTTGGGAAAGCTGAGCAAGGTTTTTCATTAACCTATACTCCATACCTGAGAGAATTAGTAAATGATATTTTCCTTGGGGGGCTAACATATTTTAATAAACTAGATGATAGAAGTGCAGTCTCTGCAAGTTTTAGATATTTCAGTCTGGGGGAAATAGAATTTAGAGAAAATGCTACAGATCCAGGTATAATCCAAAAGCCAAATGAATTGACTGTTGATGTTGCGTATTCATTAAAATTGAGCGATCAGTTTTCAATGGGTGTAGGGTTAAAATATATTCGATCTGATTTAAAACTTCAAGGATCAGAGTTCTCAGCAGCTTCTGCGAAACCAGCTAGTTCATTTGCAGTAGATTTAGGAGGATATTATGAGTCTAAGGAAAAGGCATATAGTAGTTTTAATGGTAAATGGAGAGGTGGTTTTTCATTACAAAATATTGGGCCTAAAATTAAATATGAAGAGGATGGAAATGAAAGCTTCTTGCCTACTACATTACGTTTAGGGGGAGGTTTTGATTTTATACTTGATGGAGCAAATAAAATTGGGGTTACTGTGGAAACAGCTAAGTTGTTGGTACCTACTCCACCAATTTATGGTACTGAATTTATTGATAATAATTCTGATGGAGTACTGGATGCAAATGATACAGTAGTAAATACCAATGTTGTAGTTGAAGGAAGTGATCCAAATGTAAACTTTACTTCGGGTATGTTTCAGTCTTTTGGTGATGCTCCAGGAGGTTTTAGTGAAGAGATAAATGAATTTACATACTCTATAGGTGCAGAATATACATATCAAGATGCGTTTGCATTTAGATTAGGGTATTTTAATGAGCATGAAACTAAAGGAGCAAGGAAGTTCTTTGCTTTAGGAGCAGGGTTTAAGTATACAGTAGTGAATATTGATGTGTCGTATTTATTATCGGCATCAAAAGTACCGAGTCCTCTTGAGAATACATTGCGTTTTTCTTTGTCGTTTAACTTAGGTGGAAACGGGGAATAATTAAATAGAAATAAATGAAAGAGCTTACCATAAGCGCAACATTTAAAATATATGAACAGCTGTCGGAACTTCCTTCAGCTGTTTTTAGTCTAATGGAATCTGCAATTTCTGCACGGAATAATGCGTATGCTCCATACTCTAAATTTAATGTTGGAGCTGCTTTGTTGTTAGATAACGGGAAAGTTGTGATTGGTTCAAATCAAGAAAACGCAGCTTACCCATCTGGCCTGTGTGCTGAGCGTGTAGCTATTTTTCAAGCTGGGGCGTTGTATCCTGAAGCTAAAATTAAAACAATGGCAATTACAGCTGCCTCACAAAATCATAAAGTTGTTGATCCAATACCTCCATGTGGAGCTTGTAGGCAGTCAATTGCTGAATATGAAACACGACAAAATGATGGGATTGAATTATATTTCATGGGTGAAGAAGGCGCCATTATGAAGTCTGAAACATTGTCTGGTTTATTACCGCTAATGTTTGAGAAATCACATTTGTAATACTGTTTTGTGATTAAAATATAAAAGTTTAAAAAATCAACTATTTGAAATTGTCAAATAGTTGATTTTTTTTGATAAAGAGTTTTTTGATTCACTTTGAAAGACTATTTTTGTTAACTGATTAAAAATTAACCCTACTTCAAAATTTAGAAGAGATGAAAAAAATTACTAAAGCAACTTATTTAAAATGGTATGAAGATATGCTGTTTTGGAGAAAGTTTGAAGATAAATTAGCTGCAGTATATATCCAGCAAAAAGTAAGAGGTTTCTTGCATTTGTATAATGGTCAAGAAGCTGTTTTAGCGGGTTCTTTACACGCAATGGATTTGTCTAAAGATAAAATGATTACTGCTTATCGTAATCATGTTCAGCCAATAGGTATGGGAGTTGATCCTAAAGCTGTAATGGCTGAGTTGTATGGAAAAGTGACTGGTACTTCTAAAGGTATGGGTGGATCTATGCATATTTTTTCTAAAGAAAAAGGGTTTTATGGAGGTCACGGTATCGTCGGAGGACAAATTCCTTTAGGTGCAGGTATGGCTTTTGGAGATAAATATAATAATACCGGAGCTGTTTCATTATGTTATTTCGGTGATGGAGCCTCACGTCAAGGTTCATTACACGAAACATTTAACATGGCTATGTTATGGAAACTTCCTGTAGTGTTTATTGTTGAAAACAATGGGTACGCAATGGGAACTTCTGTTGAAAGGACAGCGAATCATACAGATATATATAAATTAGGTTTAGGGTATGAAATGCCTTGTCGTCCAGTTGACGGAATGGATCCAATAGCGGTTGCTAAGGAAGTAGATATCGCTATGGAACATGCAAGAGCAGGGAATGGACCTACATTTTTAGAAATGAAAACGTACCGTTATAGAGGGCACTCTATGTCGGATGCACAGCATTATAGAACAAAAGATGAAGTAGCTGAATATAGAAAAATAGATCCTATTACAACTGTAAAGGCTACTATTTTAGAGAAAAAATACGCTACTGAAGATCAGATAGAAGAAATTAATAAACGCGTTAAAACGTTAGTTAAAGAGTGTGAGCAATTCGCTGAAGAATCTGCTTACCCTCCGGTAAATCAATTGTATGATATGGTTTACGAACAAGAAAATTATCCGTTTATACCTCATAAATTATAAGCAATGGCAGTAGTAGTTAATATGCCCCGTTTGAGTGATACCATGACAGAAGGAGTGGTAGCAACTTGGTTAAAGAGTGTTGGTGATGTAGTTGAAGAAGGAGATATTCTTGCAGAAATTGAAACTGACAAAGCTACAATGGAGTTCGAATCATTTAATGAGGGAACTTTATTGCACATAGGAATTCAAGAGGGAGAAACAGCTCCAGTTGATTCGTTATTGGCAATTATTGGAGAAAAAGGAGAGGATATATCGGCGTTGTTAGTTGCAGGCTCTTCTGAAATAAAGAAAGAGGTTGCAGTTGATTCGTCAGAGTCAAAAGAAGTTGCATCAAATACAGTTGATGTTCCTGAAGGAGTTGTAGTAGTAACTATGCCTCGTTTAAGTGATACTATGACGGAAGGAACTGTGGCAACATGGTTAAAGAATGTTGGTGATGTAGTTGAAGAAGGAGATATTCTTGCAGAAATTGAAACTGACAAAGCTACGATGGAGTTTGAGTCATTTAATGAAGGGATATTATTATATGTAGGTCTTCAAGAAGGTGAAGCTGCTCCCGTTGATAGTGTTTTAGCGATTATTGGACCAGAAGGAACTGATGTAACTAATTTAGCTGCTAATTTTGTAAAAGAAGCTAGTAGTAATTCTATCTCAAAAGAAGCTGTAAAAACAGAAGTGTCAAAACCTACAATTGCTGCTAAGTCAGAAAAAAAGAAAGTTGAAAAGAAAACTTCAACTAACACGGAAAGAATATTTGCTTCGCCTTTAGCTAAGAAAATGGCTGATGATAAAGGAATAGCTTTAAGTAAAGTCTCTGGTTCTGGAGAAAATGGAAGGATAATTAAAAAGGATATTGAAAATTACCAGCCAGCTTCAAGTGGAGTTAATATTGGTGTATTTGTCCCTTCTGGAGAGGAAAAAACTGAAGATATTTCTAATTCTCAAATGCGTAAGGTAATTGCGCGCAGATTAGGAGAGTCTAAGTTTACAGCACCTCATTATTACTTAAATGTTGAATTTGATATGGAAAATGCAATTGCTTTTAGAAAGCAATTCAATACACTTCCTGAAATTAAAATATCTTTTAATGATATTATTGTTAAGGCATCTGCTTTAGCTTTAAAACAACATCCTCAAGTAAATTCACAATGGTTTGATGGCCATATTCAATTAAATCATCATGTGCATGTTGGTGTTGCTGTAGCTGTCGAGGATGGTTTGGTAGTTCCAGTTGTAGAGTTTACAAATGAAAAGTCATTACCTCAAATAGGAGCAGAAGTAAAAGATTATGCGGTTAGAGCGAGACAAAAGAAATTGACTCCTCAAGAAATGGATGGTAGTACATTTACTATTTCCAACTTAGGAATGTTCGGTATTGAAAGCTTTACATCAATTATCAATCAACCTAACTCAGCTATTCTTTCAGTAGGAGCAATAGTTGAGAAACCAGTTGTAAAAAATGGCCAATTAGTTGTAGGGAATACAATGAAATTAACATTAGCTTGTGATCACAGAACAGTTGATGGAGCTACTGGAGCACAATTCTTACAAACTCTAAAAGAGTATATTGAGAATCCTGTAACCATGTTGGTGTAATACTGGCATTCAATTGTTAAATAAATGATTTTAAGATTTTTGCTTTGATGAAAAAAGTTATGAGAATATTAATATGTTTTTATTAGGTATTTACTTTAGTCAAGCACAAACAACAATTGGTTTGTTACATTATGATGCAAGCGTATCCGATGGTTATACTTTATTTGGCATAAACAAGATAATGATGTTTATTTAATTAATAATTGTGGAGAAGTCATTAATCATTGGTTAACAGATAATCGACTAGATGTTGCTTACTTATTGAATGATGGGAATTTACTGAAATCTGGTGGAGGTTTTTTAGAATTAAGAGGTTGGGGTAATACACTGCTTTGGAAAGTAGATTTAACCGCTTTTGGATTAGATCAGCATCATGACATAGAACCATTGCCAAATGGTAATATTTTAGTACTATCTAGAGATAATTATACTGCAGCTGAAGCTATAGCTCAGGGTAGAGACCCTCTTTTAGTTGAGTCTGTTTTGAAATCAGAAAAAATAGTAGAAATTCAGCTAGTTGGAACGAACTCTATGGCTGTAGTTTGGGAGTGGAAAATATGGGGTCATTTAATTCAGGGTTTTAGTTCTTCATTACCTAACTTTCGAGTGGTAGCAATCACACTGAACTTTTAAATTTGAATTTAGGAACTTCTTCAGGAAATTGGATTCATGCGAATGCAGTTGAATATAATGCGAGTCTAGATCAGATTGTGTTTTCTTCAAGAAAAATGAATGAGATTTATATTATAGATCATAGTACCACTACCTTTGAAGCTACAACTCATGTAGGAGGGAATTCTGGTAAAGGAGGTGATTTTCTATGGCGTTGGGGAAACCCGATTAATTATGGGCAAGGAACTGCAACAGATCAAAAACTGTATGGTCAACACGACCCTAAATGGATTCCAACGGGGTTTCCTCATGCAGGAAAACTATCTGTATTTAATAACGGAACGGGAAGAACACCATTATATTCCTCTATTCATATAATAATACCGGTGTAGATATAAATGGGGGGTGGGAGCTTTTTGCCAACTAATTTTGATTGGCCCTGGAATGGTGATATTTTAGGGACAACAGTTTTTAGTAATTCACAAAGTGGATTAAATGTTCAGTCTAATGGAATTTTTTTAATATGTGAAACTATTCCAGGAAGAATTTCTGAAATAGAGCCATCTGGAAGCGTTGTTTGGTCATATGAAAACCCAAAAGGAGGTTCTAGTTATGTTCAGGGTGATATAATCCCTAATAGTGATAACCAAGTGTTTAGAGCAGAGAAATATCCAATTGATTTTGCTGGTTTTATTGGTAAAGACTTAACGTCTACAGGGATTATTGAAGATGTTAATACTCTTTTAAGTCCTTGTAAGGCTTTAGCTATACAAGATGTAGTTTCTGTAGAAGCTGGGATTGTAATTTATCCAAATCCTGTTGCTAATTTTTTTACAATTACATCGATTGAGTTGATTAAAAAGATAGAAGTTTTTAATATTAATGGAAAAAGAGTTAAATGTATCTTCTGTGAATCATTCTTTGAAAGATTTTTCAGCAGGATTGTATTTTATAAAAATAACTTCTGAGAAAGGTTCTGTAGTCAAAAAAATAATTAAAGAGTGATTGAAAATAATTAAAAGAGTATATTATAAATCCCGTTTCAGTTTTGAAGCGGGATTTTTTTATCTTTATGAAAAATTAAATCAATGTTTAGAAGAATAATTACAGTAGGAATATTAGTAAGCCTTATCTCTTGTAGTTCAACAAAAATCACAGATGATGGTTCAAGTAGATCAGATGACGGTACAACTCAGACTGAGGTAAAATATGAAAATGAAATAGTAGATAATAATGTTACAGATGTTCATAATGAAGGGAATGGTAAAAAATCTAGTGAGGTATCTTCAGAATCCATGAAAACCATTGTGTCCTATTTAGCATCAGATGACTTAAGAGGTCGTGATACAGGAAGTGAAGGAATAGATAAAGCTGCAACTTATATATCAAATTATTTAAAAGATAATGGAGTTGGTCCATTCTATTGTGGGTATAGAGATGTATTTGACGTTAATGGAAAAGAAGCTTTTAATGTAATAGGTTTACTAGAAGGAACTGATCCGGTTTTACGAGATGAATATGTGGTTATTGGTGCACATTATGATCATATAGGAAAAGGAAAACAAGTTGGTGATGATGTAATTGCAAATGGCGCTAATGATAATGCTGCGGGTACAGCTGCTGTAATGCAAATGGCAAAATATTTTTCTAAAATAAAAAGAAACAAGCGTAGTATCGTATTTGTATTATTTGCTGCTGAAGAAAAAGGTTTGTTAGGATCGAAACATTTAGCAAAACAAATGAAAGAAGCAGACAGAAATGTGTATGCAATGTTGAATTTTGAAATGATAGGAGTTCCGCTTAATAAAGAATATACGGCTTATGCTACAGGTTTTTACAAGTCAAATCTTGCAGAAAAAATGAATGAATATGCAAGCGCTAGTTTGGTAGGTTATTTACCAGAAGCTAAGCAATATCAATTATTTTCAAGATCAGATAATTATCCGTTTTATGAGGAGTTTAATATACCAGCACAGACTTTCTGTACGTTTGATTTCACTAATTTTGATTACTACCATCATGTAGATGATGAAGTAGATAAATTAGATTTTAACCACATGGCAAGTTTTGTAAATGCATATTTACCAGGAATAGAGAAGGTGGTAAATTCAGCGTCAAATGAAATTAGATTAAATGACTAAAAATATAATTATTACAGGGACAAGTAGAGGTATTGGATTTGAATTAGTAAAGCTATTTGCTGATGCAGATCATCAAATATTAAGTTTATCAAGAAACAATACCCCGATTGCTAGTTTAGGTTTAAAGAACGTTACTGCGTTATCATTCGATTTATCCAAAAAAAGCGATTACAAAAAAGTATCAGACTTTGTTGCAGATAATTGGAATAGTAAAGTTGATATTTTAATTAATAATGCAGGTTTGCTGGTTAACAAGCCCTTTGAAGAGATTACAGAAAATGATTGGTTAAAAGTATACCAAGTAAACGTATTTGGAGTTGCTGAATTAACCAAAACAGCGCTTCCTTTTATGGATGCTGGAAGTCATGCTGTTACTGTAAGTTCAATGGGAGGGATTCAAGGATCCATGAAGTTCCCAGGTTTAGCGGTATATAGTTCAAGTAAAGGAGCAGTAATTACTTTGTCAGAAGTATTAGCAGAAGAGTATAAAGAACAACAAATAGCATTTAATGTTTTGGCTTTAGGAGCGGTACAAACAGAAATGCTAGAAGAAGCATTCCCAGGTTATGAAGCGCCTTTAAGTGCAGTTGAGATGGCGCAATATATTTTCGACTTTTCTTTGAATGGAAATAAATATTACAATGGAAAGGTATTAGAAGTTTCTAGCTCGACACCATAAATTATGGAAGAAATTCTCTTAAAATATTTGCCTGAACGGTCAGTTCCAACTGTTTTTGAATTAATCAAAAGCAACATGGTGAGTTTGAAAATCGTTAATGAGCGTGTTACGAAGCATGGGGATTACAGGCGAACACAAAATGGGGAGCATCAAATAACTATAAATGCGAATTTAAATAAATATCGTTTTTTAATGACCTTGATTCATGAAATAGCGCATTTAGTAGCTATTGAAAAGTATGGGAGAGCTATAAAACCTCATGGGATAGAGTGGAAATATATCTATCAACAATTAATGTTGCCATTTATAAATCCGTCAGTTTTTCCAAATCAATTACTGCCCGATATCGCAAATCATTTTAAAAACCCGAGAGCAAGTAGTGATACTGATGCTAAATTATCGGTATTGTTAAAACAATTTGATGAGAAAACAGATAAAAATTATATTTTTGAAATACCTTTAGGTAGTACATTTCGGATTCATAATGGAAAAGTATTTAAAAAGGGGAATAGACGTGTTAAGCGTTATGAATGTATGGAGTTGATTTCAGGTAGAGTTTACTTGTTTCAACCTAATGCAGAAATTGAATTGCTTAAAGCAAATTAAAGAAGTCTCCTCGAGCGCAGTCGAGAGGTTAAATATAGTATTAATTAGGCCTCGACTGCGCTCGACCAGACATACAAAAAATGAATAAAAATTATTACGCAATATTAATGGCAGGAGGTGTAGGGTCTCGTTTTTGGCCAATAAGTACATCAGGTTTTCCAAAACAATTCCATGATATGTTAGGGACTGGAGATACACTTATTCAAAAGACATTCTCACGACTGAGTAATTTAATTCCAAAAGAGAATATTTTCATATTAACCAATGAAAAATATAACGATTTGGTTTTAGAACAACTTCCTGAAGTGGAACAACGTCAAGTAGTATTAGAGCCAGCAATGCGTAATACTGCTCCATGTATATTATATGCCTCATTAAAAATTCAAAAAGAGAACCCAGATGCTGTTATGATTGTAGCTCCAAGTGATCATTGGATTGAAGACGAACAAGCATTTACCAATAATGTAGAACAGGCTTTTGACTATTGTTCAGGAAATGATGCTTTAATGACTTTAGGAATTCAGCCTACTTTTCCAAATACAGGATACGGGTATATTGAGTTTGATAAAGGTACAGAGAGTGAGATAAAAGAAGTGAATCAGTTCAGGGAAAAACCTGATTATGCTACTGCGAAAGAATTTATTGCTCAAGGAAATTTCTTATGGAATGCAGGTATTTTTATGTGGAGTGCTAAGAGTGTAATTAAAGCTTTTCAGAATTTTCAGCCAAACTTATATTCTCTTTTTGAAAAAGGAATTTCAGTATATAATACCGACTTTGAAGATGATTTTATAAGAGATAACTATGGGGAGGCTGAAAATATTTCTGTTGATTATGCTATCATGGAATCGGCTAAAAATGTATTTGTGTTACAAGCTACATTTGATTGGAATGACTTAGGAACATGGGGGAGTTTATATGATAAACTAGATCGAGATGAAGCAAATAATGCTGTAGTAAATGCAATAGTGTTAGCTGAAAGTGCATCAGGAAATATGATTCGTACAGCTAAAGAAAAACTAGTAGTAGTAGACGGATTGAATGATTACATTATTGTAGATAAGGAAGATGTATTAATGATTTATCCAAAATCAAAAGAACAAGATATCAAGCAAATTGTAACTAAAGTAAAAGAAAATTTTAATGCTGATTTAACATAGAGAATATGGTTGAAGAAACTAAACTAACTCCAGAAGAAGAAAAAGCATTAGCAACTGATGTAAAAAAAGATGCAAAAGGTCTTTTTAAAAGTGTGAGTACATTTTTGTCCGAGCTATTAGATATTCGCGGAGAAACCGATAAAGATCAAACCATTGATGATATCAAAAAAGATATCGCTTTTAAAGGTCATACTGCATGGATATTAATTTTTGCGGTATTTATAGCCTCTATAGGATTAAATGTAAGTTCTACTGCAGTTGTTATTGGAGCCATGTTAATATCGCCTTTAATGGGGCCTATTTTAGGGGTAGGATTGTCATTAGCTATTTATGATATAGATACGTTAAAACGTTCGCTAGTGAACTTAGGAGTGATGGTAGGTTTAAGTGTGTTTACGGCTTGGCTGTATTTTTGGGCGTCACCTTTAACTGAGGAAACACCTGAATTAGTAGCACGAACAGCGCCAACAATTTTAGATGTATTGATTGCTATTTTTGGTGGATTAGCTTTGATTGTTGCAAGATCAAAAAAAGGAACGATGGCATCTGTTATTTTTGGAGTAGCTATAGCAACAGCTTTAATGCCGCCATTATGTACTGTGGGATATGGGTTGGCTGAAGGTGATCCAAAGTTTTATTTAGGAGGATTATATTTATTTACGATTAATACAATTTTTATAGCTCTGGCTACATTTGTTGTGGCAAAAATATTAGCTTTTCCTTTAGTAAAATATGCAAATGAAGCAAAGCGTAATAAAATAAAATGGACAGTAACAGCTATTGCATTATTAGCAATTGTACCAGCGATTATGACTTTTATATCTGTGTTAGAAAAAAGTAATCAAGATAAGGATATAAGGAATTTTGTAAAAACTGAAATTAAAAGTAATGATGAATTGTTTTTAAGTGAGTACGATCCTGATTATGAAAATAAAATCTTAACCTTAACTTTTCTAAATGAATTATCAGATGCAACAGTAGCTGATTTGCAAAATGAAAAAAAGACTGGTTATGATCATTTAGCAGACTTTAAGCTAAAATTTAAAGGAAATAAAGTAAAAAGTTTTGATTTGATATCCGATGCATATCAAGATGCACAAAAGCGTTTAGATGAAAAAAATAATGTAATCACAGGTTTACAAGGAACCATAGAAGGTTTGAAAGAAGAACTTGAAATTAAAAATAAAAAAATCCCACTTGACTTCTTACAAGTTTCTAAAGATGCAAAAATTAATTTTTCAGATTTGAAAAACATTAGTTTTTCGAAGGAGTTAAAATCTGATTTTAGAAAAATAGATACTCTACCAATAGCCAGGGCAGTTTGGAAATCAATATTAGCTGATAGTTTAGCCTCAAAAAGAGATTATGAGTTAACTATTTGGTTAGAAAAAGAAATGAAACTGGATACTATTTATGTTAAGTAGGATATTAGAAAATAAAGGGATATTAAGTGAGAAACTTCTAGAATTAGAGGTGTTTACTTTTTTAGAGGCAATCCGATATGTGAAAAACTTACCTTATGGGCGAACATCTGATAGAGCTAACCCAAATTTAGTTTTAAAAGAGTTAAAAGGAGCTTGTAGTACCAAGCATGCTGTTTTGAAAAAAGTTGCTTTAGAACAAGGGATTACTAGTGTAAAACTTTATTTATGTATGTTTAAAATGAATGAACATAATATACCAAAACTAGCAGGAGTACTTAGTAAGTATAATATACCATACATACCAGAAGCACATTGTGTATTGCAAATTGAAGATGAGTTTATAGATGCAACAAACGCTACCTCCGATTACTGTAGGTTAAAAGATGATGTGTTAGAGTTGCTTGAAATTCAACCAGAACAAATAGGGAGTTTTAAAGTTAATTACCATGAGGAGTATTTAAAACAATGGTTAGTTGAAGAACAGTCCAATTACTCTTTTGAAGAATTCTGGAGTATTAGAGAAGAGTGTATAAAAACACTCAGTGCTTAATTATCTTCCAAATACACTTTACGCACTTTTTTCATTAAGTTAGAAGAGTACACAAAATCAGTAACTGCTTTATTGTCGGTTCTAAAAATATCTTGATTACTTCCTTCCCATTCTTTAAGGCCGTTTTTTAAGAAGACGATTTTTTGTCCGATTTCCATAACAGAATTCATATCGTGTGAATTAACAACTGTTGTAATGTTATATTCTTGGGTGATTTCTTGTATTAAATTGTCAATTAAAATAGATGTTTGAGGGTCCAACCCAGAGTTTGGTTCATCACAAAACAAGTATTTAGGATTCATGACAATAGCTCTAGCAATTGCTACTCTTTTTTGCATTCCTCCAGAAATTTCAGAAGGAAATTTATGATTTGAATTTATCAGGGCAACGCGTTTAATAACTTCATTAGCTCTATCGCGTTTTTCACTATCGGACATTTGAGAAAACATTTCCATTGGGAATAATACGTTTTCTTCCACAGTCATAGAGTCAAACAAAGCACCGCCTTGAAAAAGCATTCCTATTTGTACTCGTAAATCTCGTTTCTCACTTTTTGATAAGTCTCCATAAATTTGATCGTTAAAAGCAATAGTGCCTTCCTCAGGAGTGTGTAAACCGAGTAATGATTTTAGAAATACAGTTTTACCAGAACCACTCTGTCCAATAATTAAATTGGTTTTTCCTTGTTCAAAAGTGGTAGAAATTCCTTTCAAAATCTCAACTCCATTAAAACCTTTATGTAAGTTGTTAACTGTAATCATTAGGTAAGCATTAATTGGGTGATAATATAATTTACAATAATAATAACAACACTTGTCCAAACAAATGAAGATGTTGAAGCTTTACCAACTTCTAATGCACCGCCTTTCATGTAATAACCATGAAAGGAAGGAATTGTAGCGAGTATAAAAGCAAAGAAAAATGTTTTTACGTAGGCATAGAATACCTGAAATTCATTAAACTCATATTGTAATCCGGTAATAAAATCTTCATTACTAGCAAAACCTCCGTATACACATGCAACCCATCCCCCTAAGATTCCTAAAAACATAGATAGTGTAATGACAAACGGGTATAGCATTAAAGCCACAATTTTAGGGAAAACTAAATAATTTAATGAGTTAATTCCCATAACCTCTAAAGCGTCTATTTGTTCAGTTACACGCATGCTTCCTATGCTAGAAGTAATAAATGACCCTACTTTTCCAGCCATAATAATCGACATAAAAGTTGGTGCAAATTCCAATACAACACTTTGTTTAGTAGCAAAACCAACCAAGTATTTTGGAATCAATGGGTTATCAATATTTAAAGCAGTTTGAATGGCAATTACTCCACCTACGAAAAAAGAAATGAAGGCAACAATACCTAGGGAGCCAATAATTAAATCGTCAATTTCTTTAAAGATTAATTTTTTCAATGCACTCCACTTGGTGAACTTGCTAAAAATGTCTTTTAGCATGATAAAATAAAGTCCAAAATCATGTAGGTATTTCATAAGAAGCTAAAGTAATAAATCTATTGTAACAATATATTATGATGTGTTATAAAAACGGTATTTTTGAAAAAAATATATACAAATGAAACAGATTTCGATATTCGTTATTTTCTTATTGTTTTTCTCATGTAAGGCACAGGAGGTAAAAGTAAACTTAGACGAAAACACTCCCAAATTAGTTATTGGAATTGTAGTTGATCAAATGCGTTATGATTATCTAACTCGTTTTGAAAGTAAGTTTGGAGAAGGTGGATTTATGCGTATGATAAATGATGGGTTTAATTGTAAAAATCACCATTTTAATTATGTGCCAACTTATACTGGTCCTGGACATGCATCTGTATTTACTGGTACGTCACCAATGAATCACGGAATAATATCCAATTATTGGTATGATAAGTATACGGATAAATCGGTTTATTGTGCATCTGATGATTCTGTTACTGCAGTTGGTGTAGAAACAGAAAAAGAAAAGATGTCTCCAAGAAGAATGAAGACAACAACAGTCGCTGATCAACTTAAACTGCATACTCAAAATAGAAGCAAGGTAATAGGTATATCGTTAAAGGATAGAGGTGCGATTTTACCAGCTGGTCACTCGGCAAATGCTGCATATTGGTTTAGAGGTAAAGAAGATGGTAAGTTTATTACAAGTACATACTATAATAACGAGTTGCCAAAATGGGTAAATAATTTTAATGCAAATACGTCGTCTTATTTAAAAACATGGAATACTGTATTACCTGTTAATGAATATTCAGAAAGCGGTTCGGATAATAATAGTTTTGAAGAACCTTTTAAAGGAAAAGCACTCGCAACTTTCCCATATGATTTAAAAGAGTTAGCAAAAGAAAACGGAGGATATGATATTTTAAAAGCGACCCCTTTTGGAAACGAAATGACTACTGATTTTGCAATTGCTGCGATTAAAAACGAAGCAATGGGTGTTGATAATATAACAGATTTTTTAACAGTTAGTTATTCTTCAACGGATTATGTAGGACATCAGTTTGGAGTAAATTCTGTTGAAGTAGAAGATACGTATATCCGTTTAGACAAAGATTTAGAAAAATTGTTTAGTTATTTAGATAAAGAAGTTGGAGAAGGGAAGTATACTGTTTTTCTAACAGCAGATCATGGAGCGGTGAATGTTCCTAATTATTTAAAATCACAAGGAATACCAGCTGGGTATTTTAATAAGAAAGAATATGAAACTAAAGTAAAAGAAGCATTGTTAAGGAAATTTGAGTATGATGGTTTAGTAAAAAAAATCTCAAATAATCAGATTTTTTTGGACAGAGAATTGATAAGAAGCTACAATCTAGATTTAATTGATATAGAGGAGTTTCTTGCACAAGAAATAGTATTATACAAACATATAGACAAAGCATATTCTGCAAAAACATTAAGTACTACTCAATTTGTTACTGGGGTTGGGGAATTGGTTCAAAATGGATTTCATCAAAAGCATTCGGGTGATGTAGTTTTTGTGTTAGAACCTGCAGTGATATCATATCCCGAAAAAGGATCTACTCATGGGAGTAGTTTTAGTTATGATACGCATGTGCCATTGCTATTTTATGGTACTAGGATTAAAAAAGGAAATACTTTGAAAAAAACAGAAGTAATTGATATTGCGCCAACGATATCCTCTTTGTTAGGAATTTCCTTTCCTAATGGATGTACAGGTAAACCACTTGAAATTGTATTAAAGTAATCACATTAAAAAAAGCCGCAAATTGCGGCTTTTTTTAATGAGTAAATTTCAAACGACTATTCATTTATTTTTTTCAAGCTTTCTTCCTTTTGCCTCAGCAATTCTTTCTTTGCTATCATTTTTGTTTTATGAGCACTATTTTTATTTTCTATAGCAGTTATTTTAGCTAATTTCTGGCTATACTCCTCTTCAGTTATTTTACCATCTTCTTTTTGTTTCGTAATACGCTCTTTTGCTGCTAAAATTCTATAATCGGCATTTATACTACGTTGTTCAAAATATGCTAAACGTTCTTTTTTAGCTTCAATTTTATGTTGTGCTGCATCCGCTTTTTTATTCTTAAATTTTACATGTTCCTTTTTTAGTGCTTTTTTATGGTCTTTCATTTCCATATTATGAGCCTTTAATTTTTGTCCTAACTCAGGATGTTTTTCTAAATATGCCTTACGCTCTTCAGAAGACATATTCTTCATTACTTCCTTGTGTTCTCCTAAAATTGCGTCTTTTCCCTCCTTGTGTTGTACCTTTAGTTGTTTTCTAACGTTTTTGAGTTCTTTCTTTTGATCATGTAATTCTTTTTTCTCCAGTTTATTCTTTTCTTTTTTAATTTCATTTTTCTGAGCAAAACTCGAATTAATGGATAGTGCTAAAACTAGTATGATAAGTGATTTTATAAATTTCATGTTATTGGTATTAAATGTTATCTAATTCTTTTAAAGCATTTTCAATTTCTTTTGCTTCTTTTTCAACATCATCAACGATATGTTCTATGTCTTTTTCAACCGCTTCAATTTGTTGTTTGACTTCAGTTTCTTCCTTTTTCTGTGCTTCTACTTTTTTATCTGTACAAGACATTAAAAAGAAAGGAAGTGTTCCTAATAAAATAAATGTTTTTTTCATAAATAAATAAATATTGATTGTTTGTGGTTTTTAAGATACTGATTTTAAGAGAGATTTAAAAATAAAGATCTGTTTTTCTAAGTATGGGCTAGAGAAGCAGATCTTTATGACGGCTAAGTCAAATGATTATTTTTTGAATGCTTCATCATGTACACTTTTAACAGCTCTACCAGAAGGGTCATTCATGTTTTTAAATGATTCATCCCATTCTAATGCTATTGGGGTACTACAAGCTACAGATGGTACTGAAGGTACTGTTTTTGCAGCGGTATCGCTTGGGAAATGGCTTTCGAATATAGTTCTGTAATGATACTCTTCTTTGTTCTGTGGTGTATGAATAGGAAATCTATAATGAGCATTTTTTATCTGATCATCGCTTACAGCAAGTGCTACTAATTCTTTTAAATTATCAATCCAACTATAGCCTACACCATCTGAAAATTGTTCTTTTTGCCTCCATGCTACAGTTTCTGGTAAATATTTTTCAAAAGCTTTACGGAGCACCCATTTTTCCATTTTATCTGGAGTTATCATTTTATCTTTAGGGTTTAAGCGCATGGCAACATCTATAAACTCTTTATCTAAAAAAGGAACACGTCCTTCAATTCCCCATGCAGCTAACGATTTGTTTGCGCGTAAACAATCATACTCATATAGCTTATTTAATTTCCGAACAGTTTCCTTATGAAATTCCTTTGCACTAGGTGCTTTGTGAAAATATAAATATCCGCCAAATATTTCGTCGGCTCCTTCACCAGATAACACCATTTTTATCCCCATTGCTTTTATAGCTCGTGCCATTAAATACATTGGAGTAGAAGCTCTAATAGTTGTGATGTCATAGGTTTCTAAATGATAGATGACATCTTTTATAGCATCTAGGCCTTCTTGAATAGTAAATTTGATTTCATGATGAATAGTGTCAAGATGTTTCGCTACCTTTTGTGCAGCAGCTAAATCAGGCGATCCTTCTAGTCCAACAGCAAATGAATGTAATTGTGGCCACCAAGCATCTTGTGTGTCTCCAGATTCTATTCTTTTTTCGGAATATAACTTGGCTAAGGCTGAGGTTACTGATGAGTCAAGCCCTCCTGATAATAATACTCCATACGGCACATCACTCATTAATTGCCGATGTACAGCATTTGCTAAAGCGTCGTGTAATTCATCTAAATTGGTACTGTTACTTTTAACAGTTTCGTATTCCATCCAATCTCTCGTATACCATCTTGATGGTTGTGAGTAGTTACTATGCCAATAATGTTCTGGAGGGAATATTTCTATTCTACTACATATTCCTTCTAATGCTTTCAATTCTGAAGCAACATAAAAAGTTCCATTTTTATCCCAGCCCATGTATAACGGAATGACTCCCATATGATCACGAGTTATAAAGAATTCATCTTTATTACTATCGTATAAAGCAAAGCCAAATATGCCATTTAAGTCATCAATGAAGTCAACTCCTTTTTCCTTATACAAAGCCAAGATGATTTCACAATCAGATTGTGTTTGAAAGTCATATTTGTTTTTCAACTGTTTGCGTAATTCTAAATGATTGTAGATTTCACCATTTGCTGCTAATATAATTTTTTTGTCTGCGCTAAATAAGGGTTGTTTTCCTGAAGTAGGATCAACAATAGCCAATCGCTCATGACTCATTACTGCATTTTTATGTGTGTAAATACCACTCCAATCAGGTCCGCGATGGCGTAATTTTTTACTCATACCTAATACTTGAGCGCGAAGTTTTTCAGAATCTTCTTTTAAATTAAAAGCACAAACTATTCCACACATAATATATTGTAATTATTATATGAAATGGGAATATTAAGAAATTCTGGAAAGAATTTAAGTTGCTTTTATAAGCAAGAAAACGTGTAGGTGATCTTAAAGATACTAAAAATCAATTAATTAAGTTTTGTTTTAGAAAAGTTTTTTTTGAATTCCTTTCCAACGGAGTGATCTAATAAAAGCACCCTCTTGCGTAGTGACTAACTTAGGAGTGTTGCTTTTCAAAGCCTTTAAAAACCCTATTAAATAGTCAAATAGAAGTAAAGGTTGTCTCTTTAAGAGTGCTAATTTGATACTTGCTATACTTGTGAGTACAAAACCATAATTTAATTTATAAAAAGCTTCCCCTTGTTTGTATCGTGCTGTTTTGTTATAAGTTGCACCTGTTGGTTTTAAATGTTTCGCTTTTAAAGTTTCATCAGTTTTTATTTTCCAACCGTGGTATTGTGCTAGTAATTCATCAACAGTATCCCAGCCCATAGAAGGTTTTAGTTTTCCGATGTCCAAAAAACATTGTTTTCTATAAGCTTTAAAAGCTCCTCTAATATGATCTTTGTTGGTGAGACTTTCTAGTATCCATTTATCTTTTTTTTCGATATAAGCAAATCCGCCAACCATGCCGATAGTTTTATCGGAGTTGAAATGACGTGTCAAGGTTTCAAAATAATTTTTTGGTAAAATGATGTCAGCATCTAGTTTCACAATGAAATCATAATTCTCATCTAAAGTTTCGTAGCCTTTATAAAAAGCTTGAATTACTTTACTTCCAGGTAAATGCGCTGTTTCAGATTTGTTGTTTATAGTATTTATAAACAAGTGTTTGCTAGTATAGTATTTAATGATTTTAGCAGTGTCATCTGTTGAATTATCATTAATTACAATCACTTTTTTAGGTAGTACGGTTTGAGAAACAATACTATCTAAAGTTAAGCCAATATAATCAGCTTCGTTGTGGGCAGGTATGATAATGTAATAGTTCAATTAATTGAAATAATAATTGGCTCAAAGATAATTCTTATTGTTAATAAAATTAAGGCTAATTCTTAATAGTTCTAATATTAAAATAATATTTTTGAATTCTAACTTAAAAAATATAAAAATGAAAATTAAACTATTATTATTACTTGCGTTTACTATGCAAGTGTCTTTTTCTCAGATTACTTTGGAAAATACTTACGTGGGGATCAAACAATTTAATTTTAAAGTAGCAAAAATAGATAATTCTACCTTAGTTTATTATTTATTAGATGATACAAATGATCAAATAAAAATTTACGATACTTCACATAGTTTATTGTCCACATTGACAGTGCCTAGTAGTGTTAGAAATGGTAGAAATTATATAAGAATTAATCATTTAACCAAGTATTTGTTTGATAATGATAATGAGTATGAATATTCTGTGGCATTTTATAATACTTCTGGTTCAGCAAATTATTATAGCTGTTATGTTTTAAATGAGGATGGAACAATCCTATTGGATGGTACTGATTTTGATGTAAATGCAGCATTAGGATTTGGTGATGTCGAATCTCAGGGGTTAGTTAAAACTATAACTGGAGGTTTAAAGTTTGTAATGGTGAATTATAATAGTAATTCAGTTATTAACGAATGTAAAGTGTATTCGTTGCCAGGTTCTTTTTATAGTTTGTCAAACAAAGATGAAGTTCAATTACAGAGAATAGGGGTTGCGCCAAATCCGACAGTTAATAAGGTCAATTCAGTATATCATAATAACTTAGTTAATGGTAAAGTTATAGTGTATAATGATTTAGGCCAATTGATGAAACAGATAAGTATTAAATCTGGCACGTTAAATACTAAAGTAGATTTGTCTCAATTTTCAACAGGTTCATATTATTATCAAGTGTATGAAGGAGGGAATAAAATAGGAACTAAAAAAGTAATAAATAATTAAAAGTATTATGAATAAATATTTATTAATTTTATTACTGATAACACAGTTTGTATCAGCACAAATAACATTAGATCATACTTTTACAGATCATAAATCTCATTCCGTTAGATTTTCAAAAATTGATAACACCAATGTGGTTTATTATATGTTAGATGATTTAACAGACACAATTAAAGTATATGATTTAGATAATACTTTAATTAAGACTATTGTAATTCCAAGTATTGTAAGAAATGGAAGAAGTTATATCAGAGTGGTTCACTTAACTAAGTATCTTTTTGATTCCGATAATGAATATGAGTTTGTTATTAGTTTTAATAACCCAGGAGGGTCTACACACTATTTTAGTTGTTATGTTTTAAATGAAGATGGTACTGTTCTTTTGGATGGCTCTGATTTTAGAGTTTCTAGTACAACTAATGAGTCTGGAGGATTAAACTCTGAAGGATTAGTTAAAACAGCATCAGGTGATTTAAAATTATTACTATCTAATTTTAATCCAGATAGTTCTATAAATGAAACAAGAGTATATAATCTACCTGGAATTGATTATAATTTGTCTAAAGGAGAAGAGGTTAAGTTATTAAAAATGGGAGTATCACCAAATCCTACAATTAATAATAAAAATACTGTTTATCACGATAATTTAAACGATGGTAAAATTATTATTTATAATAAGCTTGGACAATTAATAAAGCAAATAATGGTTGTTGAAGGGAGTTTAGAAACAGAAATAGACTTATCTAAGTTTTCGATAGGAATGTATTATTATCAATTATACGATGGAGGAAATAAAATAGGAGTTAAAAAAGTTATAAATAAATAAATAATAAAAATAAAAGAGCCACTAATTAGTGGCTCTTTTATTTTTATACTCTTTCAGCATACACCATATAATATCTAGGTGTAAAAACTCTGAGTAAAGGTCTAAATCCAATTTTTTTAACTGGATTGGTAAATTTTTCACGTGCAACAATTTTCCATCCAGCTTTTTCTAACAACCAATCAAACTGCCAATCTTCAAATTCATGGTAATGTCTGTCCCATTTATCTGTTTTACTCCTGTAAGCAGGAGCAAACCACAAACGCATGGGTATAGAAGCTACTAGTTTATCACCTTTTAAATCACGTAATATTTCTAAAGGAGCTAACAAGTGCTCAAAAATTTCAAAAGCTGTAGTTACAGTATAACTTTCAGCTTGTATAGTGTTATGATTTATATCTAAATCTTCTCCTTTTGTATTCTTAATTGTGTACCCACGTTCCATCATAATTTTAGAAAACGGGTTTTCAACGCCTAAATCTAAAATTTCTGCATCTTTAGAGATATGTTTTTCTAAAAATTCAATAGTATGTTTGTATCGTTTGTTTGGAAAAGTGTTTTCGTACATAAAATCAAAAGTACTTTTTTTTCGATTAATAATAAAGTGTTTTAGGTTTTAGGAGTAAATACGACTGATAATTAATGAGTATCTTTACTAAACAAACGGATTACGATTATGGACATTACAAAACACCATGAACTACCCTATGAAATTAGCTTGAGTTTTGACTCCTTGTTAAAACATTATCAGGATAGATTACTGTTAGAGAAGAACGAGCTAGTAAAGCAACACTTAAGGGGGTTAATAGCAACTTTTGAGCAATATCCTATATTAAGTGAAGGGATTAAAACAGAAGAAGAATTAACGAGGTTAAAGGGAACTATAGATTTGTTAATGGGTGATTTGTTTCCTCAAGCTTTAAGTTTAAATGAAATTAAAGCTGCTAGTATTCCTATGCAGCCGGTACATTTTTATTATTCAACTAGATTTGAAAATATTATTAAAGCAACTGGGGAGGATTTTAAATTTCAATTAGCGGATTTTACTGAGGATGAAATGTATATCATGTCTTGTACTTATATTTTGGCCTCACATTTTAAGGTAAATACAGATTATCAAAAACCATTATATTATCCAATTCCAGATAAAGATGGTAATATAAAAACGTATCGATTAGCAATGAATGCTGATTTCATAAGTATTACTCCTACAGAAAGCTCTCTGGATATTAACCAAAAAGATATAGATCAGTTATTGCAGAATTATGATAATATAGATTTATGGAAAGAAAAGTTTCCTCCAAATTCATGGGAGTTAAAAGGTTTTATATTAATCAATTTTATTGATGTAACTGTAGATACTGTAATATCTGATTTAAAATCGGATATGTTAAATCACACTATCTCGAATGATAATTTTGATGATTTCCAAGAGGATTTCAAACGATATTTTAATAATCCTGAATTGTTAGTTGGTTTTACAAAATACGACTCAAATACCGATAGTTTTATAAACCCACCAGGGAAACAGGTTGCTAGTTTTATTCTAGGAAAAATGGATGAGCTAAGTTGTAAAACAGGTTTTTGTCATTTTTCATATGATAAAGTAGTTAAAGAAAATAAGTATTTGACGATATCGGATATTGATTATGCTTTGTCTAGGGGGAAAAATACTGTTCTAAGTCAATTACAGAAACAAGGGTTTAAGAGTTGTATTATTGCTCCTATTGTTGTGGATGAGACACTTATTGGAACTTTAGAAATTGTATCACCTAATAAAAATGATTTAACCTCAATAAATGCGAGTAAGTTAGATATTATTATGCCGTATTTAATAGCGACTTCTAAACGATCTATTCAAGAAACAGAGAATTACATTAAAGCTATTATTCAAAATGAATGTACAGCTATTCATCCATCTATTTTATGGAAGTTTGAAGAAGAAGCTACTAAGTATATGGGGGCTACATTAGTTGATAAGCAAAAGAAAGTACAATTTAACGATGTGGTTTTTGATTATGTGCACCCGCTTTTTGGTCAGATCGATATTATTGGATCTTCAACAGTTAGAAACGAAGCAATTCAAACAGATTTTGTGAAGCAACTAAATCTTATTAAAGACATTTTTAAAAAAGCTTACATAACGGAGTCATTAGCTTTTTACGAGCAAATAATCCTACGTATAAATGATTTTGTTACTGAGTTTGAATCAGATTTTAATACGACTAGTGAAGAGCAATTACTTCATTTTTTAAAAAATGAGGTTAATCCAGTAATGGTTCATGTTAAGAATCTTTCCGATGATTTGAAAACTCAAGTTGAAGCTTATAATAAAGAAATAAATGAAGAAACAGGAATTATTTATGATAAGCGAAAAGAGTATGAAAATGCCGTACAGTTAATCAATACAAAAGTTTCTGGTTTATTAGATGATAAACAGCATGAAGCCCAACAAATTTTCCCGCACTTTTTTGAACGTTTTAAAACTGATGGAGTAGAGCATAACATGTATATCGGCCAATCCTTGGTTAAAAACAAAGAATATAATAGAGTGTATTTAAATAATCTTCGCCTGTGGCAATTAACTACTATGTGCGAGATGGAACAGGAATTTTATAGTGTACAAGAGAACAAAACATTTCAATTAGACTGTGCTTCACTAGTATTAGTTTTTGGAAATAATCTTTCTATTCGTTTTAGGGTTGATGAGAAAAAGTTAGATGTTGATGGAGCTTATAATGCGCGTTATGAAATAATCAAAAAGCGTATAGATAAAGCACACATAAAAGGAACAACAGAAAGAATTACACAAAAAGGAAAACTGGTAATTGTATACTCACAAAAGAAAGATGAGTTAGAGTATTTACGTTATATAAAATATCTGCAATCAAAAGGTTATTTAGAGGATTTTGTAGAAACAGTTATTCTAGAAGATTTACAAGGTGTCGTAGGTTTAAAAGCTATACGAGTTAATATTAAATACAATACTATTCCGAGCAAAATCACCTATAATGATTTGGTTAAAGAAATTGAAAAATAAGGTATGGATGAGGTTGTCGTAAATCAAGATTTTGAAGCTTCAATAGAAACACTTTGGAGTGCCATTACGGAACACGATCAAATGATTCAATGGTTTTTTGAAAACATACCTGCATTTAAACCTGAAGTAGGGTTTAAAACTCAGTTTTTAATAGAAAATGAAGCTCGAAAATTTACTCATTTGTGGGAAATAGTTGAAGTGATACCAAATCAGAAAATAGTATATAACTGGAAGTATGATGAATATGGGGGTGAAGGATTGGTGTTTTTTGAATTGATTGAAAACGGAAAAGGTTCCACCTTAAGGCTTACCAATAGATGGCTAGGGGAATTCTCTCAAAATATTCCAGAATTCTCCAGAGAAAGTTGTTTAGGCGGTTGGGAGTATTTTATAAATGGTAGGCTAAAAAAATACTTAGCTTTAAAAGCTTCCTAGCTTTTTTAGGAACTCACTTTTCTTACGCTGAGCGACTGGTAAGGTTTTTTTATCACTCATTACTATATAACCTCCATCTTTATTAACATAACTGTTTAAGTGATTCATATTTATTAAATGTGAGTGGTGAATTCGTTCAAAATTATAGGGACTTAATAATTCGTCAAACTCTTTCATTGTTTTTGCAATAAGTAATTTCGACCCGTTGGTAAAATGAATATGAGTGTAATTACCTTCAGAATTACAACGGATAATAGTATTCACTTCGTGTATGAAAACACCATCAGAAGTTTGTAAAGCGATGCGTTTATTATTGCTTTTTTGGTTATGTAAAAAGAGCTCTATTTTTTTATTAAGTTTAGATTGGCTTTGTTTTGTGGCTTTAGCAACAGCTTTTTTTAGTTCCGTAGCATCTATGGGCTTTAGTAAATAATCTAAGGCACTAAATTTTATTGCTTTTAAGGCGTATTGACTATATGCCGTTGTGAAGATGATTTTAAAGCGAATATTATCAAACTCTTGTAAAATATCAAACCCTAAACCATCTGATAATTGAATGTCTAAAAATATTAAATCAGGTTGATACTTTTTAATTAGTAAGATACCTTCACTAACATTTTGAGCGGTTTCTAAAATAGTTATTTCAGGGCAATGCAAGCTTAATTCTTGTTTTAACGCAGATACGGCTTGTGGTTCATCTTCTATTATTAATGCATTCATAATTAGTAGTTTTTAATTTGAGGAATTGTAATTACAACTTTAGTCCCCGTAGCTTTTTCATTTTCATATAAATCGAAGAAATCAATTTTACAGGGTACATTTTCTTGACTTTCTATAAGTTGTAATCGTTCTTTGATAATACTTAAAGCTTTAGAGTTATGAGCGGTTGTTTTTTTTAATCCTGATGCTTCTCTTCCAATACCGTCATCAGTTACAGAGCAGGATAGTTGATTGTTTTCAATATTGAAAGCAACAATAAGTTGTCCTTTTCCTTTTTTTGGGGCTATTCCATGTATTATAGCATTTTCAATCAGTGGTTGTAATAATAAAGAAGGAACGCTTATTTCGTGATTATTAATTGTTTTATCGACAACTATAGAATACTGAAATTTTTCTTGATACCTGACTCTGGTTAGTTCTAAGTACAATTCTAACATTTCTACTTCTAAAGCAAGCGAAATGTACTGTTCTACATTTTCTAAAAGTAAACGTAATAACTTAGCAAACTTAGAAATATAATCACTAGCTTGAATAGTGTTTCCTTCAGAATAATACCCTTTAATGGTGTTTAATGCATTAAAGATAAAATGCGGATTCATTTGCAGACGTAGCGCTTTTTGCTCTAATTCAAGCATCTGATTTTCTAAGGATAAATTTTCTTTTTCAAGAATAAAAGATTTTCGCTCCTTCTCAAATTGCTTGTTTAAATAGTGTATACGGAATTTCCATAGGCTAATAATAAAACCAATAGAAACAATTGTACAGATACTTATAAACCACCAAGTTTTCCAATAAGGTTTTTCTATCGTGAAAGTAATAGTTTTTCTATCGCTTTCAATTCCGAAGGTGTTTACAGCTTTTAGTTGAAATTGATAATTACCACTTGGTAGTGCTTTATAATTAATATTTCTATTTTGAGTAGTTTTCCAAATAGTATCAAATCCTTTTAAATTATACTTGTATAGTAAATTACCCTCGTCCTTGTATGATATTCCTGTGTAGTTAAAGGCAATGTCATTCTCACTAAAATGAAGGTTTAAATTGGAATATTTGCTAATAGAATTATTGTTTACATTAACGTTGTTAATAAGTAATTGAGGAGCAGAGTGGGTTTCTAAAATGGTACTTTTATTAAAATGAATTAAGCCATTATCTGTAGCAACATAAATTAGTTTATTGTAAAAAGCTATATCATTAACTTTTAAGTTCTTATTTCCTAAAACGGAGTTGTAATTTGTAACATTGAATTCATAAGTGTTCAACTCAATTTTATCTATTCCGTTAGTGCTTCCTACCCAAAGATCTCCTTGAGAATCCATGGTGATGGATCTAATATTGTCATCTGATAGTCCGTTTGAGCTGTTTATTTGGTTAATAATTTTGTTGTTTTTCAATACTAACAGGCCGTTGAAACTGGTTGCTATATATAATAAATTTAATGTATCGTCATACAACAAATCACTTATAGGTAGTTTTAGTTTGCTATTTGTACTGCCAAGGTATGTAAGACTGTTATCCAATTTATATAACCCTTTACTACTACTTATCCAAAGTTCATTATTAAAGCCTTTACAAAAATCAGTTGCTCGTTCTTCAATTAGCTTTTTGCCAACATCTTCTATTGTTAGTGAACGAATTTTACTATTCTCTTTTTTAAAATCAACTAAACTATCAAGTTCTCTTTTTTTTAATAAATAGATAGCTGATGATGCAAGTATGTAATTATCTGGATCTAACTTTGCAAGATTATCAATCCATAAATTGAGACTGCGGTTATTTTCTTTGTAATGAAATTTTTCGGAGGAAGACTTTCCTATCACCCAAGTTTCATTATTTATAAAATGTTTAATAGAGCTAATAATATCAAGTCTTCCGGAACTCTTGCTCAGCTTATAATTTTCAATTTTATTGTTAGAAATAATTGAAAACTTATTATTATCCTTTCCAATCCATAAGTTGTTATTGTTATCAGTAGCTAAACAAGTAATTTTTTCATTTTTAAACTGATTAAAAACTAAATTGTAATACGGTATTTTAATGATGCCATTTTGAAGTGTGGTAAGCCATATGTTTCCTTCCTGGTCTTTAATGATATTACTGATGGAGAAATTAGGATAGTGAAGAGTTGTTTTTTCTATACTATTAGGATTCCATACATACACTCCTTTATAGGTTCCTGCCCAAATAACACCACCTTTTTGGACATAAAGACTGATGATTGTTTCTTTTTCTGGGACATTACCTCTTAAACATGTGATGAGTTCATTGGTGATTTTTATAACTCTATTTTTGGAACTCACATAAGTGGTTTTATTGTGCAAAAATGTCCTGTTTATAGTATTAGATTTAAATTCAAAATTTAATTCATTTTTGTTGGACGGATTTAATGGTAATAAGGACTCATGTGTTAAAATATAAAGAGAATCCTTGTGTCTTACCACTGCATTGAATGCTGAGTTTGAGTACTTATTAACTGAAACGTTATTTAGAGAGTCTATTTTTGATACGGTGAGTTTTCGGTTAACCAAATATATATTTTTAGAATCATCTTCATAAATATTAGCTAGATACGAATCATGATTTGTTTTAGATAAAAAAGAAGTGTTTTTTGAGTTGAAAAAGTGACCATTTTTATAATAGGAAACTTTACCATTAAAACTTAAAAACCAAATTCGTCTTTGACTATCTTGATAAAGATTGAAGATTTCATTATCAGCTAAGCCATCTTTAGACGTGTAATGCGTGAATTCATAACCGTTATATTTTAAAACACCTACATCAGTAGAAAACCATAACTCCCCATTTTTGGCTTCTAAAATACTGTAAACGGTGCGTGAAGGTAATCCCTCTTCTATGCTATAAGTAATAGCATAAGGCTGTTGTGCAAAACTAAAAGGTGCAAAAAGTAAGAATATAATGTAGTATTTCCATTGCATAATTTAAAAATACAGTTTTATAATAACATTCTAAGTAAATATAAAATCGATTACTAAGCAGATATGTCTTAATCATAGGAATCTGTATCGTTTAATAATTCAAGGTAGTCAGTTGTCATTTATTACTAGAAGAAAGGAGGTAATAGATGTTATTTTGAAGTATATAAACTTTAAATAATATAATCATGAATAGAATATTACTTTTTTTAATACTGCTGCCATTTTTTTCATTTTCCCAATGGAGTCAAGTTGGTGTCGATATAGATGGAGCATCTGGAGAACGTATGGGAACATCAGTGAGTCTAAGTAGTGATGGATCTATCGTTGCTATGGGAGCGCCTTTTAGTAATAGCCAAACTGGGGCAGTTCGTGTTTATGGAAATAATTCTGGAACGTGGGCTCAAGTTGGATCAGATATATTAGGTGTAGCTGTTAATGACAATTTTGGACAAACTGTAAGCTTAAGTGGTGATGGTTTTATATTAGCTATTGGAGCTCCAGGTTATGATAATTCAGGAAGCAATAATGGTTTAGTACGAGTTTATGAAAATGTTGGAGGAGTATGGACCCAAATGGGGGCTGATATTATCGGCGCATCAGGGAATCAATTTGGATTTTCAGTAAGTCTGAGTAAAGATGGGTCTCTTTTAGCTCTTGGAGCAATAGGGTATGATTCTAGTAGAGGCTTAATGAGAATATATAAAAATATTGGAGGTGTTTGGACACAACAAGGTGGGGACATCGTTGGAGAGTCTGCAAATGATATTTTTGGATATTCTGTTAGTTTAAGTGGTGATGGTTCTCGTGTGGCAGGAACGGCTATATTTAATGACTGGAATGGAACAGATTCTGGGCATGCAAGAGTTTATTATCTTGATTCAGGTGTTTGGACTCAGATAGGATTGGATATAGATGGGGAATATGCATTTGATCAATCGGGAATATCAGTAGATTTGAATAATGATGGGACAGTAATAGCTATTGGAGCTATAAATAACGATGCTAATGGTTCTGATTCTGGTCACGTCAGAGTATTTGTGTCAGTTTTAAACTCTTGGTTACAATCAGGAGCAGATTTTGATGGTAGTAATGCAGGAGATTACTTTGGTCAATCAGTTAGTTTAAGTGACGATGGCTCCATATTAGCTGTAGGAGAAACACGTGCTAACTTGAATAAAGGGCAGGTCAAAATATATCAAAATGTTTCTAGTGTTTGGGGACAATTAGGGAATACAATTGTAGGGAGTCTAAGCGGAGGTCAATTTGGGTCATCTGTGAGTTTGAGTAATGATGGGGCATATTTAGGTGTAGGTGTAAAATTAGATAATGCTAATGGGAGCCAATCTGGAAGTGTTGGGGTATATAAGGAGGCTAGTTTAAGTATTTCACATAATACTTTCGGAACAGGTTTCAATGTTTATCCAAATCCGATTAGTCAAGGGAGGTCAACAATTAATTTTGGGGCTAATTATGCTGAAGTAACGGTGAGTATTTTTGATGTTTTGGGAAAGAACATTAAAAAAAGAGCATATTATAATACTGATAATATTGCTTTACCTGTTGAAAATTTAACAACAGGAGTTTATATCGTTCAAGTACATTCTGAAAACAAAAAAGCAAATTTAAGGCTTGTTGTAGAATAATTAGAAATATATGAATTTAGATAAAACTCCCGTTTCAGTTTTGAAGCGGGAGTTTTCACTTCCCTAAACTCCAAAAAGCTAAAAAGAAAGATAATACAGATACTACAATTCCTATTGTAAATACGGTATAGGTAGTTCGTAATAATTTGTATTTTCTGTTTAGTACTAAACCTAAAAAGTACAAGTCTTTTATCATCGAATCATATAAATAATCCTTGTCGTTCATCACTTCTTTCATGCCCCATTTGAAGTCTTCTAATTTCATTTGGTGAAAATTTCCGAAAAACAATAAGTTAACTTTCTTTTGAGCAACATCCTCCTTGGTGAACTCTCCTTCGGTAACTTTTGGTCTGGTAGATTGTATCGCAAAAATAATAGACACCACACTAAAAGCAATTAATATTACAGTAGGGATAATTAGATGCGCATTTGATGGGTTATCAAGTCTTGGAACCAAACTACTTAAAGCAATTGATATCAAAATAGCATTAACAGAGAGTAAAATATTGGCTTTAGTGTCCGCAATTTGACTTAATTTATTATGGTTCCTTAAAGTAACACGAAACATTGTTTCTACACCTTTTTCAGGTAATTCAGCTTTTTTTTCTTTTTCTTTTAAAGCCTTTTTCTTTTGCTTATTTGCCTTACGTTCCTTTTCTAGTTTTTTAACTGATTTAAATAAATCTAATAGATTAGCTTGTTTTTTCTCTTGCCAATTTTCAATGGCATAATTAGTATAAAACTGATGGCAGGTTAAAAAAGTAATGTTACCTTTTTTCCAATCTAAATCAGAATGATCAGCGGTATTGGTTAAGCGTAATTCTTCTTTTAATAAGTCACTTGTTTGATTAAAACTTTTAGAAGCCAAGTGCGAACAATCAGCATCTTTTATAATACGTTCTAACTGATTTTTTGGTTTTGTTCCTATTTTAGTTACTAGAATTAATCGCTCTATGATAGCAAAATCATCATCAGAAATTTTTCCGTTCAAGAAGTTTTTAGCCAATTGAACGCCTGATTCTTCATGGTTTTTAGCTCCTTTTACAAAACCTACATCATGAAACCACGCTGCTATTTGTAATAAAGCAGCTTCTTTTTCGGTAACAATTTCTCCTTTAATTAATTCTTTAAGTTTCTTAACGACTCTTAAGGTGTGAGGAAAGTTATGGTAAATGATATGTGCAGGTAATTCGTCTTGTAATAGCGAAAACACATATTCTTTTATATCTTTGAGTAAGCTGTCCATAAATGTATTATATGTGGACTAATTTATGAAAATTAAAA